>OJIO01000007.1_pt1 | contig 189923 bp, 165 predicted proteins | sample 1595621 | NCBI WGS metagenome assembly OJIO01 (sample SAMN05416776, study PRJEB24817) | seawater metagenome | isolation source: Sea water | place: Canada:Atlantic | collected 2013-07 | reverse complement strand
GCCGTTGTCGTGTAGCGCTTTGATTTTATGAATCACAATCCAGTCCTTCACGTGAGTTCCCGGTCAGAAAAACCGGGAACGTTAGGGTTAAAGTGGCCAGAAGGCCACGCGAAGGTGGATCAAAATTAATGGCCAGAAGTGGGTCACTTTAAATGGCCGTTAACAGTCACCCTGCCACAGCGCGTTCTGGCGTGCCTCCTGCGCTTTGAAGTAGCGATCTTCTTGTGCCAGTTTGTCATCATAATAAACGGTGGTTCTGCCGATCATTTCAGCGTAACGCCGGGCGCTGTCTATATCTCGAATGCCGCCGCCCAGGATGATTTGCGTACCGCAGCTTTCTTGTATTTCTTGTGCGCCGGATTTGCCAAACAGATGGGTTAATTGCCCTTGGGACTGATACCCGCTCTGTCACGCCAGAGGGTAAGTTTGTTGAGGTCATCCACGCTGCGCAAGGGCAGCTTGAGCGTGAGCAGAACGGTCGTCAAGTCATTCAAAAAATGCAAGCGCGACTCAGCAAGGGCTACTTCGTGTTTCACGCTCCAGTGGGCTATCGCTATGAGCAGACCCGTGAGCATGGAAAGCTGCTAGTGCCTAATGAGCCGTATGCTTCCATCATTCGGGAAGGCTTTGAAGGTCTGGCCTCCGGGCGCTTTCAAACGCTGTCGGAAGTGATGTATTTCTTCGAGCAGCTCCCTGAATACCCACGCGGTAGTGACGGGCGTGTGAAAGTTCAGCGCGTTAAAGAAACGCTGAACCGGCCTATTTACGCTGGTTACATTGAGCACGAACGCTGGGGAATTTCACTTCGTAAAGGGCAGCATGAACCCTTGGTGAGTTTGGAAACCTTCAAGAAAGCGCGGGACAGATTAGCCGGGCGAGCGTATGTACCCGCTAAGAAAAACATCAGTGAAGATTTTCCTCTTCGTGGTTTTGTAACCTGTGCCGATTGTGGCAACCCAATGACTTCAAGTTGGTGTAAGGGGAGAAGTGCTAAGTATCCGTATTACTTCTGCCGCAAGAAAGGCTGTGAGAGCTACGGAAAATCCGTCAAGCGTGATGTGGTCGAAAACGAGTTCGCAGAGCTTCTGAAGGCGATCACACCGGCTAAGTCTGCACTGGATGCTGCCGCCAAAATGTTCGATGACATCTGGAAAGCCAGAAGCCAGCACCGCCGAAATTACGCCCAAAAACTCAAAAACACCCTGAAGGACTTAGATAGAACCATGGATTCCGTAGTGGATATTATGGTGAACACATCATCGCCCAGGGCGCGCCAGGGCTACGAAAACAAGCTGGAATCACTGGAGCAAGAGAAGATGGTTTTAGAGGAGAAAATCCGCCATTTCATGGCTGAACAGGCTGATCAGACACAATCTGTTAGAACCGCCCTCGAATTTTTAGAAAACCCGCATAAACTCTGGGCTACAGGGGAGTTGGCTAACCAAAGAGCTGTTTTAAAGCTGGTATTTTCAGAGCCGCTAGCATGGAAACGAAATGAGGGAGTTAGAACCGCAAAAACCACCTTACCTTTCAAGTACTTAGGTGGTTTTTCACATCCGAGAAATGGAATGGTGCCCGGAGGCGGAATCGAACCACCGACACGGGGATTTTCAATCCCCTGCTCTACCGACTGAGCTATCCGGGCAACGTCAACTAACACCTGAACGGTACGGCTTGATGTAACGTGCTGTTCGTTGAGTGGCGCGTATTAAACCGCTCTCATGTTTTTCTGTCAACTGTATTCTGGCGATTATTTTTCAGAACTTTCAGGCACATAGCCGTCTGCCTGGTCGAAGTCGGCGCCGGAGAGGAATTTCCCGCGCTGTTCGGTCAGGTATTTGCGTGCTGCCTTGTCCATCATGTTGAGGTGTTTTTCGTTAATCAATCGGGTTTGGTGGGTGGTCCATTCTTCCCAGGCTTTGGCTGATACGTTGTTGAGGATGTCTTCTCCGGCAGGGCCAGGGAAGGGGGCGGTCGCCAACGCTGGCAGTGTTTGCTGGTATTTGCGGCAGAGTACGGTGCGGCTCATGTGGCGTTCCTGGTATTGGGCGGTGGTTCAGAGGCTGGATTGCAGCAGTTTTTTTACCGGTGCGGCCAGGCCCAGTGCGCTTGGGCTGCGGGGATTGTACCAATGCTGTTCGGCTTCGCCTATTTGTGCCGTTGATCTGGTCAGGCTGATTTCTACCGGGTGGATGTGCAGGTGGTAGTGGCTGAAGGTGTGGCGGAAGCTGTTGAGTTCTTGTGTGTGTTCTGCCGTGTCGCCGAAATGGGTGCTTAGCCATTGTTCGGCTTGTGCCATGGAGGGGGCTTCCGGAAAGCTCCATAAACCACCCCATATACCGGTTTGAGGGCGTGGTTGTAACAGGTATTCGCCTTGTGGGTTGCGCAGCATCAGCATCCAGGTGTGTTTTTCCGGTTTGTCTTTTTTGGGTTTGCTGTTGGGGTATTGGGTAGGTTTGCTGCTGGCGTGACCTCGGCATTCCGGTTGTAGCGGGCAAATGCCGCAAGCTGGTTTGCTGCGGGTGCAGAGGGTGGCCCCCATGTCCATCATCGCTTGGGTGTATTCGCGGTGGCGGTGTTGCGGCGTCAGGCGTTCGGCAATGTCCCAGAGCCGGTTTTGTACTGTGGTGGTGCCGGGCCAGCCTTCGACGGCGTAAAAGCGGGTGAGAACCCGTTTGACGTTGCCATCAAGGATGGCGGCTCGTATGTCCATGCTGATGGAGACGATGGCTCCGGCAGTGGAGCGGCCAATGCCGGGTAATTCGGACAGTTGTTCGACAGATTGGGGGAATTCGCCGTTATAGCGTTCGACGATCTGTCTGGCGCAGGCGTGCAGGTTGCGACCTCGGGCGTAGTAGCCGAGCCCGGTCCAGAGGTGCAGGACATCGTCTTGTTCGGCTGTTGCCAGCGCTTGTACGTTGGGGAAGCGTTCCATGAAACGCTCGTAATAGGGAATAACGGTAGCTACTTGGGTCTGTTGTAGCATGATTTCAGACACCCACACGCGGTAGGGGGTGATGTCTTGTTGCCACGGCAGGTGTTTGCGCCCGTGCAAGTCGTACCAGTGGAGAATGGTGTCAGCGAAGGCGGTGGTGGTCAGGGCAGATGTCATCAGCGGGAATCATTATTTCAAGGTAGCGGTTTGTGCCTCGCGGAGAAATAACTGCAGTTGTTGCAGGGTTAGCGGTCGGCTGAAAAGATAGCCCTGACCTTCATCGCAGAGGTTATTTCGCAGGAAGTTTACCTGATCTTCGGATTCAACACCTTCAGCAACGACGATGATTCCAAGTTTGTGGGCCATGGCGATGACGGCTGCGGTAATGGCCATGTCATTGGTGTCATCGGGGATATCGAGGACGAAGGATCGGTCGACCTTGAGTACTTCGATCGGTAAGCGCTTGAGGTAGGCGAGTGATGAGTAGCCGGTACCGAAGTCGTCAATGGCAAAGCGGACGCCGATCGCTTGCAGGCTGGCCATGGTGGCAATGGCACTTTCGACGTCGAGCATCAAGGTGCTTTCGGTGATTTCCAGCTCCAGGTTGGAGGGTGACAGCCCGGATTCTTGCAGCACTTGGCTGATAACGGTTTCAAGGTCGGGAGCGGCAAATTGTCGTGCCGACAAGTTGACGGCAATACGGGCGTTTTCTGGCAGCGCCCCCGACTGTAGTAGCGCTCGCATTTCGGTGCAGCTGCGCTCCAGTACCCAACGGCCAATGGCGAGAATCTGTCCGGTTTCTTCGGCTACGGGGATAAATCGGTCTGGCGAGACGAAGCCTTTTTCCGGGTGGTGCCAACGGATCAGCGCCTCTACGCCGGTGGTGTGGTAATCCCGCAGGCTGATTTTGGGCTGATAGGCCAGTGTGAACTGGTTTGCTGTCAGCGCATCGTTAATTTCCTGTTCCCAGCTCAAGTGTTCAAGAATCGAGCGGTTCATGTCTTCCGAGAAAAATTGGACGTTGTTGCGGCCGAGTTCTTTGGCGCGATACATGGCCAAGTCGGCGTTTTTCATCAGTGTGTTGGGATCGCTGGAATCCTGTGGGGTCAGGGTGATGCCGATGCTGACGGAGGTGGTGATGTCTTGGCCCTTGATGCGGATTGGACGACTCAGTGCTTCGAGCAGTTTTTCGGCGACGGTCAGTACATCGGATGTATGGTTGACATCGGTCAGCAGGATGGTGAATTCATCGCCACCAATGCGGGAGACGGTATCTCTATCACGCACGCAGTTGCTGAGCCGTCTGGCGACTTCTTGTAGCAGTAAGTCACCTGCATCGTGGCCCATGGAGTCGTTGATACGTTTGAACTGATCCATGTCGAGAAACATCAGTGCCAGGGTGGAGCGGGTTCGTTGGGCAGACTTGATGGATTTGGCCAGCCGGTTTTTAAACAGTCGTCGGTTGGCGAGGCCGGTGAGGGCATCGTAGAAGGCCAGATTTTCCATTTGCAGCTGGGCCGATTTCAGCTCGGATATGTCAGATATGGCTCCGAGGTAGCCAATGACTTCACCATCGCGGTCATTCAGGGAGCTGGCCATCAGGTGAATCCATGTCTGGGTGCTGTCGCGATGAAGCAAGCGCAGATCCATGGCAATGCTTTCCTGGTAGGTCGTTAACCGTTGCCAGGCGTCACGCAGGCTGTCGAGGTCGGCCGGAGCGATGCAGCCAAACCAGCGCTCGAGTTCTGGCAGGTCGCCATGCATCTGGTGAATTTCTCGCCAACGCTGGTTGACGTATTGCAGTGTTTGTTGGGTGTCTACCTGAAAAATACCCACTGGTGAAAAAGTGGCCAGTTTACGGAAGCGGGCCTCATTTTCTTTTAAGGCGGCATGCTCGCTTTCGATGGTGTGTAGTAGTGAGTTGAACAGGTCGACCAGCGCACCCAGTTCGTCGTCGGTTTCCCGTGTTGCGCGGATGGAATAGTCCTTGTCTTGTGCGATACGCTTGAGTGTTGCGTAAAGGTCGTGTAGTGGACGTAAGATCAATTCTTTCAGTCGTGAAGAGGCGAAAAATCCGAGCAGTAAGGCGAGGGCGGAAATGACGATTGAAAAGGCACCAAATTGCTGCAGCCGCTTGTTGAGTGAGTCGTTGGTTGCCTGAATTGTCAGGGTTCCAATGACGTTTTTGTTGTACTGAATGGGGAAGACCCATTGCCTGGGGTCGTTGCTGTCTGGATGTCCTTCAAGCGGGCAGCTTTCTGCTGAAGATGGGCCATCGCGCAGGTAGCTGATGAGCAGATGGTTGCTGATATCGTAGATGCAGCCACTCAGAATGTCGCCGTGGGCGCTGAGTGAGCGAATGGTTTCTTGCAAATCATCGATGTGGCCCGCTTTGATTTCATGCGCACTATGCCGTGCCATCATGCTGCCGAGCGTGGTCAGCTGGCGCTCGCTGTCCTGGCGAGTCAGGTAGTATTCCAGCCAGGTGAATGCAATGCTTGAAAATATCAATGTGAGGGTTGTCGTCAGCAAGGCGACGATCACCAGCTTGCGCTTCAGGCTTTGTACCTGCAGTTGCATGTGTTTCTCAGCTCGCTTGGGGCGGTTACGTGATGTTGTCCGCATAAGATAACATCATAGTATGTACCATAACCCGGATTATTGCCGGATCTGATGCGCTTGCTTGAGCTCGGAAACAGGGAACTGGGGAGGGCTGGGAGCTGTGCTGTTACAGCCCCCGGTGGCGCTATTCTGCAGTCGAGTTTTGCAGGGCAACCTGATCGGCTTCCTTCTGTAACTGCGTCAGCAGTTCGTTCATGCGGGTGGTGGCATTGCTTGGGTTGGTGCCTTGCAGGCGTTCGGCCATTTGATCACGGTAGGTCTTGACCATGCTCAGGCCGGAGACGACAGCATCGTACACCCGCCATTGGACGTCGGCTTTTTCCCGGTAGAGTTTGAAGTCGATAGGGATGGTGTTGCCGTTGGTCTGGGTCAGGTGTCCCTGAACAAATGCCTTGTCACCTTCCGGATTGATACGGGCTTCTTCAAATTCCAGCTTTTCACCACTGAATGCCTTGAAGGCACCACTGTAGGTGCGAATTTGCAACTCACGGAAACGGTCAATAAATTCTTGTTGCTGGTCGGGGTTGGCCAGTCGCCAGTATTTGCCCAGTGCGCCTTTGGCGATTTTTTCCTGATCAATGGCAGGAACGATGTACGACATCACGAGTTCGCGTACTACGGTATCGGTGCGTTGTTCTGCTGGGGTCTGGTTCAGTTTATCAATCAGTCCGTTGGTTGCTCGAGTGACCACTTCCGATGGTGTTGGAGCGGCCCAGACAGCGAGGCTGAAAAGCAACGTGGAAATGGTGGTCAGGAGTCGAAGCATGAGTGAGTCGTCCATTGGTGTGTGGGTTGGCTACAGGCAACAGATCAGGTTCTGATTACTTGTGCAGTATGTCGTGCCAGGTGTCACTTGTGTAGCGTCCATTGCTTGAAAAGATTGTTGCCTCTGGTGGCTGAAAGTATTTTCTGTGGTGGACTGTTGGCTCGTCGTCGTCAATTTAGGGGTTCTCTACGGCTGCCATATCCAGGCCGATTCGGTACGTTTGAAACCCCGTTTTTCCAGCGCGAGTACCAGTGTTTCCGGGGCTGTATTGATACGGATGGTGATTTCCTGATCACTGGCCCAACGTTGCAGCAGGTGTATTGTCTGATGCATAACTCCCCGGCGCTGCGTGATACTTCTCACTGCGGCGTTTGATAACGTAACGGTCTGGTGATTCCGGGAGCCGAGTATAACGCCGATGATGCGGTCGTTAAATCGCGCTGCGATAAGCCAACCCTGCTGTTCAAAATGGTGTTGTAACGCGGGCGATAGTAATTGCTCGTCGGTCGTATCGGCCTGAATCTTGGCGATATCAGCCCAGTCGGCAGGGGTGGGCTGGTTGATATGTTCGAGTTTGACGGGCACTTGAGGCTCCCTTGGGACTGAATTGAGCGGCAACGTTGCTGTATTTGGACGCTGGTCGAGGTTTCATGGAGGTTTTCCACCGCGCCCTTTATAATGGTTTCCTTTTTCTTTGGCGATAGTTTGGAGCATTCCATGGCCCGCACGGCAACGGTCGAACGTAATACCCTGGAGACCCGGATCCGGGTGTCTGTCAATCTCGACGGTACTGGCAAAAGCCAGTTTGATACCGGTGTGCCGTTTCTGGAGCATATGATGGATCAGATTGCCCGCCATGGCCTGATTGATCTGGATATTTTTTGTAAAGGTGACCTCCACATCGATGATCATCATACGGTGGAAGATATCGGCATCACTCTGGGTCAGGCATTTGCTGAAGCCATTGGCGACAAGAAAGGCATCGTCCGTTATGGCCATAGTTATGTGCCGCTGGATGAAGCGCTGTCGCGGGTGGTGATCGATTTCTCCGGTCGTCCGGGCCTGAGTTTCAATTGTGATTTTACCCGCGCTTCCATTGGCAAGCTGGATACCCAGTTGTTCTGGGAGTTTTTCCAGGGCTTTGTTAATCATGCCAAGGTCAGTTTGCACATTGATAACATCAAGGGTTTTAACGCCCACCACCAGGCTGAGACGATTTTCAAGGCGTTTGGTCGGGCGCTGCGGATGGCGGTTGAAATGGATCCTCGTATGGCGGGCGTTATGCCATCCACTAAAGGCACTCTGTAATATTCTCCTGTAAGGAAATGGTTTAAGTGACTAGTAAATTGTGTGCGGTGATCGATTACGGCATGGGCAATCTGCATTCCGCTCATGGTGCATTGCAGGCAGTCGCGCAGGATACCCGAGTGCTGGTGACCAGTGATCCGGAGGTGATTCGTTCGGCTGATCATGTGGTGCTGCCGGGGGTGGGTGCTATTCGCGATTGTATGGCTGAGATTCGTCGTCAGGGCATTGATCAGGTCGTGGAAGAAGCCCGTAAAACCAAACCGCTGTTGGGTATTTGTGTTGGCTTGCAGGCGATGATGGATCGTTCGGAAGAAAACGGCGGGGTGGATTGTCTGGGGTTGTTTCCGGGCCAAGTACGCTTTTTTGGTAATGATTTGGTCGAGAACGGCGAAAAGCTGAAAGTGCCGCATATGGGCTGGAATCAGGTAAAGCAGGTTGCACATCCGCTCTGGCGTGGCATTGCGGATAACAGCCGCTTTTATTTTGTTCATTCTTATTATGTGCAGGCGCAGCGTCCGGAGCAGGTGAAGGGCCATGGCCACTACGGCGTTGATTTCGCTGCTGCGATGGCTGAAAACAATGTGTTTGCGGTGCAATTTCACCCGGAAAAAAGCCATAACGCCGGTCTGGCCTTGTTAAAGAATTTTCTCGACTGGAATGGCCAGGCCTGACGGACTGGTTTCCTCACTGAATTAAGGTTTTCCTCATGCTCGTAATACCTGCAATTGATTTGAAAGATGGCGAATGTGTTCGTCTGCGTCAGGGTCGTATGGACGATTCTACGGTGTTTGGTGATAACCCGGTGGAGATGGCTCGACGCTGGGTGAATGCCGGCTGCCGTCGCTTGCACCTGGTCGACCTGAACGGTGCGTTTGCCGGTGTCCCGGTGAATGGTGGTGCGGTGACGGCTATTGCGAAAGAGTTTCCGGGCCTGCCAATCCAGATTGGAGGCGGTATTCGAACTCTGGAAACCATCGAAGCCTACGTTAAAGCGGGCGTGAGTTACGTGATTATCGGCACCAAGGCGGTGAAAGAACCTGCGTTTGTGAAAGAAGCCTGCGCGGCTTTCCCAGGCAAGGTCATTGTGGGTCTGGATGCCCAGAACGGCTTTGTGGCGACCGATGGTTGGGCCGAAGTATCGGAAGTCAAAGCGGTGGACTTGGCTAAACAGTTTAAGCACGACGGTGTGTCTGCCATTGTTTATACCGATATTGCCCGTGACGGCATGATGCAGGGCGTAAACCTGGAAGCGACTGTTGAGCTGGCTGTGGAAGGGGGTATTCCTGTTATTGCCTCTGGCGGTGTGACCAATATCGAGGACATTCGCCACCTGTCGATGGTGGCAAGCAAGGGTATTTTGGGTGCGATTACCGGCCGGGCCATCTATGAAGGCACGCTCGATGTTGCCGAAGCTCAAGCGCTGGCTGACAAGCTGGCCGCTCGCTAAGCGGCCTAATTCAGGAGAGTTCCCATGGCATTGGCCAAACGTATTATTCCTTGTCTGGATGTCGACAAGGGCCGCGTTGTAAAAGGCGTGAACTTCGTTGGTATTCGGGATGCAGGCGATCCGGTTGAGATCGCCAAGCGTTATAATGATCAGGGCGCGGATGAAATTACCTTTCTGGATATCACGGCCAGTCATGAAGGCCGTGAAACTACGGTGCATATGGTGGAGGCGATTGCCGAGCAGGTGTTTATTCCGCTCACCGTGGGCGGGGGTATTCGCGAGCTGGATGATATTCGCCGGATGCTGAATGCCGGTGCCGATAAGGTCTCGATCAATTCAGCGGCGGTGTATAACCCGGAATTTGTGCGTCAAGCCTCGCAGAAATTTGGCGCTCAATGCATTGTTGTGGCAATTGATGCCAAGCAGGTGGGTGATAACCATTGGGAAATATTTACCCATGGTGGTCGCAAGCCAACGGGTATTAATGCCGTCGAGTGGGCGGTTAAAATGGCCGAGTACGGTGCGGGTGAAATCCTGCTGACCAGCATGGATCGGGACGGCGTAAAATCCGGTTTTGATCTCGGGGTTACCCGCGCCATCTCGGATGCAGTGAATATCCCGGTGATCGCTTCTGGTGGTGTGGGCAACCTCGATCATCTGGTGGAGGGGGTTAAACAGGGCAAGGCCGATGCGGTCTTGGCAGCCAGTATTTTTCATTTTGGTGAGTATACGGTGCAGCAGGCCAAGCAGCATATGGCAGCGGCAGGGATTGAAATGCGTCTAATTGATTGATCTTTGGTCAATCACGGTCGTTTTTTGATGCTTATATAGGCATAATTCCAACAGTCTTTTTTGAACTCTGCAACAATGCCGATGGATTGATCTATGCCTAGTGTTGGACGACGTACTGGTGTGTTTGCCAGCATTCTAGGATATCTGGCCGTCGGTGCGATGTATTGTCAGGCAGATGCACTGGATAGCTTCGAGCCAGAGTTACCGGTGGTGTTGAGTCCGGTGCGTCTGCCGCAGCCCTTGTCTGAAGTACCGGCCAGTGTGACGCTGATTACGGCTGAGCAAATTCGTCTGTGGGGTATCCAGCGCCTGGTCGACGTCTTCCAGTATGTTCCCGGTATGTTTGTGGCGCAGGAGCTGGATTCCAACCAGTCTGGTGTGGTGTATCACTCGGGCGATCTCTCCCTGTCGCGTCGCCTGGAAGTGCTGGTGGATGGGCGTTCAGTGTATCGTGCCACCTTCGCCAGTGTGGATTGGGATCAGTTGAATATCGCGCTTGAGGACATCAAGCGCATCGAAATCACTCGAGGCCCCAGCGCCTCTTCGTACGGTATGAATGCGTTTCAGGGGGTAATCAATATAATTACCCGTCATCCTGCCGACAGTCGCTCGCTCAACCTCTCTGCTTCGCTTGGGTCTGAATCCCGCCGTCGGGCCTATTTGTCTACGGCCTATGATATGGGTGGCTCCCGTCAGCGATTAAGTTTTTTTGGCTACAGCGAAGGAGCCAGCGGCGGTAACCACTACGAAGCTTGGGACAAGCCGGATTATGATCGGGTTGACGGACTGAACTGGAGCGGTGCCAGTGACGTATCGGCTAATACTGAATTGCGTTGGCAAGCGGGCCGGCAACGGCTGCAGCGTAATATTCTGGCCGATGAAAACTTTCATGAGGCGTCGCCAGAGCATGAATCGATTACGGATTTTATGTCAGCGACGCTCAGCAGTCTTGAAAATAGCCGACACGAGTGGAAACTCAAGGCTTATTGGCAGTCGGAAAACCAGGAAAAGTCCTATCGGGCATGTACGACAACCCTTGCCTTCGATCCTAATCTCAGCAGCCTCTTCGGGTTGGATGCTGAACTGGCGAAAGCAATTGCCTACGGTGTATTGCCGCTACTGGACGAGCAAACCTCGACTTCTGAGAGGGACAGCATCGAGCAGTACTATCAGGCGTTGGCGTATGGCCTGGTTGATGCTTCGTCGCTGCAGAGTTATCTGGCGAGCCAAGGTGTGGATACGGATGTTTCGGCAGAAGAGTATGCGTTGGCGCAACAGGTGGTCGCGACAGCTGTTGGGGTAAACAGTCTGGATCAGGCAACTTGTGGTCGAGGCGATTACGATATTTATGAGCAGCGGCTGGAAGTTGAATTTGAAGATACGGTCTGGTGGAGCAGTCAGTTACGCTCAGTTCAGGGCTTGATGTATCGCCGGGATGAGGTCAACTCCCAGGCGTTTTTTAATCGGGTGCTGACTCAGAGCAGCCTGATGGCCTTTTCCAGCATTGAATATCGGCTACGACCGGACTGGTTGACCTTCTTTTCGATAACTGCAGAGTATCAGTCTGATAATGAGGTTAATTTCTCCCCCCGGTTGGCGGTGACGCATCTCTTGACTCCGAATCAAAGCCTGCGTTTCCAGTATTCCCGTACCCATCGTTCACCGGATCTGGCAGAGCAGCATCTTGATGCGACTGGGGCGGTGACGCAGTTGTCTGGCAATTACCTCGGGCTTGAGAGCGGAGAGCTGTTTCTTTCCGTTAACGCCGATGCCTGGAACAGCAATCTGAGTGGTGAAGTAATTCATGCCTGGGAGCTGGGGTACTACGGTGCTTTTTTTGATCCTCGACTCTCCGCAGATATCAAACTGTTTCACGAGCGTATGTATCAGCTGATTGAAGGGCAGGTTAATTTGCTGGATGGGTATCTTGATGATTCCAACAGCATGAAGTTGATGGGTCTGGAATGGCAGCTGGACTGGCGACTGGCTCAGCAGCAACGGCTATGGCTGGTCGGTTTGCTGCAGCATCGGGAGTTGAACGAGGGGAGTAGTGAAGGTGTTTTAGGTGCAGAGCGTAGCCTTCGGGCCGCATGGACTTATACCCCGGGTGTGTCGGAGTGGATGCTGGGTGTGGTTCTTGATGAGGGGAATGGTCGTATTGGTTCCCGTTTTGCAGGCCAGCAATTTTATCGTCAACGCAAGTTGCAGAGTCGGTTTGCCCACGATTTTGGCCATACCGGAGTAGCGCTATCTGTTCAGTATGATGCTGATGGTGGCCAGCTTTACTTTGAGCGTACTCCGCGCTGGTTGTCGTGGGTCAGTGCTCACTATCGGCTGTAGCGGGTTTGTGGCCAAGGTGAGACGACCAGCCCTCCAGTGAGGAGGGGGCCGTCGCACCTGTCGCTTAGTACAGCACGCGGGCGCGAATAGTACCTTCGACTTCCTTGATTTTTTCCAGCCCCAGCTCACTGGCTGACGCAGCAACATCGATCACGACGTAGCCGATGTCTTCAACGGTTTGCAGGTATTGGCCGCAGATGTTGATGTCGTTTTTCGCGAAAATACTGTTGATGGCATTCATCACGCCAGGAACGTTTTGATGGATGTGCAAAATGCGGTGTACATTGGCGTTCGACGGCAAAGCGACTTCTGGGAAGTTAACGGATGCTGTGGTTGTGCCTCTGTCGCTGTAGGTCGCCAGTTTTTCGCCTACTTCTTTACCAATGTTTTCCTGTGCTTCCATAGTGGATCCGCCCACGTGTGGGGTCAGGATGACGTTGTCGAATTCGCGCAGCGGGCTGACAAACTCTTCGTTGTTAGAGCGTGGCTCGGTTGGGAACACGTCAATGGCAGCACCCAGCAGTTTTTTATTGCGAATGCTCTCTGCCAGAGCATCGATATCAACCACGGTGCCGCGAGATGCGTTCAGCAGGATCGAACCTTGCTTCATCTGGGCGAGCTGTTCTGGCCCCATCATCCATTTTGTAGACGCAGTTTCTGGCACGTGCAACGAGACGACATCCGACATGCCTAGCAGCTCTGGCAGTGAGCCTACCTGGGTGGCGTTGCCGATAGGCAACTTGGTAACGATGTCGTAGAAATAGACCTTCATGCCCATGCTTTCAGCCATCACCGACAGCTGAGTACCAATGCTGCCATAACCAACGATACCGAGTTTTTTGCCGCGGATTTCGTAGGAGTTGGTCGCCGACTTATTCCAGCCGCCACGGTGACATTGGGCACTCTTTTCCGGCACGCCGCGCATCAGCATGATGATTTCGGCGATCGACAGTTCAGCGACAGAACGGGTGTTGGAGTACGGTGCGTTGAAGACTGCAACGCCGCGTTTGGTCGCGGCTTTCAGGTCGACCTGGTTGGTACCAATGCAGAAGCAACCTACCGCAATCAGTTTTTCGGCAGCTGCGAAGACAGCTTCTGTCAGTTGGGTGCGCGAACGAATACCGATGAAATGAACGTCTTTGATGCGCTCTTTCAGATCATCTTCGGAAATCGATGTTTTCAGGTATTCGATATTGGTATAGCCAGCAGCGTGGAGTGTATCCAGAGCTGACTGATGCACGCCTTCCAACAAGAGGAATTTGATCTTGCTTTTGTCGAGGGAAGTCTGGGCCATTGGGGTACCTTCTCGTGAGGTGCTGGTTCAGGTTGGGGCCTGATGCCATGCTGTTGGTGTGCGGTCGGTCTGTTCGGGGCAAAAGCTCTCCGAAAAACAGGGCGCACATGTTAGCATGTCCGACTTTCAATGTGATCCTCCGTCAACACCTTCAATCCGACGATTCTTCAGGTTGGTGTGACGATTCCTCATATTCCTGGACTGACCATGACACAACTTACTCAAGACGCCCTCGTTGAACGCCTGGCTGCCATTGTTGGCACCGACAAGGTTCGTACTGATGCCGATTCGCTGGAAACTTTTGGCAAAGACTGGACGCGTATTTACGAGCCACAGCCAAGTGCGATTGTCTTTCCGAAAACCACAGAGCAGGTACAGCAGATTGTGTTGCTGGCCAATGAAGCGGGTCTGGCGCTGGTGCCATCGGGTGGTCGTACCGGATTGAGTGCCGGTGCCATGGCAGCCAATGGCGAAGTGGTAGTGTCGTTTGACTATATGAATCAGATTTCTGAGTTCAGCGCCGTTGACCGCACGGTGAAATGTGGTGCAGGGGTGATTACCGAGCAGCTGCAAACCTATGCGGAAGAGCAGGGGCTGTTTTATCCAGTGGATTTTGCCTCTGCTGGCTCCAGTCAGATTGGTGGCAATATCAGTACCAATGCCGGTGGAATCAAGGTGATTCGTTACGGTATGACCCGTGACTGGGTGGCTGGATTAACCGTTGTGACAGGTAAGGGCGATATCGTCCGGTTGAACAAGGATTTGCTAAAAAACAATACCGGTTATGACATGCGCCACCTGTTTATCGGTGGTGAAGGGACGCTGGGATTCGTGACTGAAGCCACTATGCGCCTGGCTCGCCCACCCAAAAATCTGACGGTTCTAGTGTTGGGTGTGCCGGAAATGGCTGCCATTATGAATGTGTTGCACAAGTTTCAATCCGGCATCGATTTGACCGCGTTTGAGTTTTTCTCAGACAAAGCCTTGAATAAGGTGTTGGCGCGGGGAGATGTGCAGGCGCCGTTTGAAACAGAAACCGAGTTTTATGCGTTGCTGGAATTTGAAGCGGAAACTGACGATAAAATGGATGTCGCCATGCAGCTGTTTGAGGCTTGCATGGAAGAAGGCTGGGTTTTCGATGGTGTGATCAGTCAGAATGAAACCCAGGCGGCGAATTTGTGGCGCTTGCGTGAAGACATCTCTGAGACGATTTCACACTGGACGCCGTACAAAAACGATTTGTCAGTGATTGTTTCTAAAGTGCCTGAGTTTTTGCAAGAAGTTGAAGCGGTGGTGGTGCGCGAGTACCCGGACTTCGAGATCGTCTGGTTTGGTCATATTGGTGATGGCAACCTGCACCTGAATATCCTCAAACCGGATGAGATGCCAAAAGAAGAATTTTTTGAGCGTTGTGCAGGTGTATCCCGGTGGGTGTTTGAAATCACCGAGAAATATGATGGCTCTGTATCTGCTGAGCATGGCGTCGGCATGACCAAAAAGCCTTACTTGCATTATTCTCGTTCTGCAGCTGAAATTGGTTATATGAAAGCAATGAAAGCTGCTTTTGATCCAAATAACGTGATGAATCCTGGCAAAGTAATCGATATGGATTGATCTAGCAGGCTGCCGGACTTGGGACAGAAAAAAACGCCGCTTATATAAAAAACGCCGCCTATATAAAGGCGGCGTTTTTATTTCTGGCTTAACGGAATCAGAACAACAGCTCCGGCGTGGCCGTCAGGCCGCTATTGTCACCATCCGCCGTTTCTGAGTAGGAAGGCAATGCCACGTCGGTGGGGACATTTTCTGCGCGAAAATATTCGAAGATAGCATCTTCTTGTCCGGGAGCTGCCAGCAAGCCGGACTGCGGGTCGATACGCACCGAGACAACCCCGTCGGGCTGCTCCAATGATACTTCCTGCTCGGTCTCAAGAGCGACACCCATGTAATCGATCCAAATAGGCAAGGCCGTGGTGCCGCCCAAGGCCCATTTCCCCATGCTTTGAGGTTGATCAAAGCCAACCCAGACGGTAGTGACCAGATTCGGATTAAAGCCGGAAAACCAGGCATCGACCTGATCATTAGTCGTTCCGGTTTTGCCTGCCAAGTCGCTGCGTTCAAGGGCTCTGGCGCGGCGTCCCGTTCCGCGCCGAATAACATCTTTGAGCATATTGACCATCAGGAAGTTGGTGCGCTTGTCCATAATGCGTCTGGCGAGCACCGGTTCTGTTGGCGTTGAAGTATCTGTGGATGCCTGGAGTAAGTTACTGGCGCTTGCTGCCTGCTCAGTTGCGGTTGTCTGGTTCTCACACTGGCGGCAGGCGATTTCCGGAGTAGCGGAGAACAGCTCCAGGCCATCTGCTGTTGTGACGCTTTGTATAAAAAACGGCGTAATGGCAAAGCCGCCGTTTGCCAGTGCCGCGTAGCCGGTGGCCAGCTCTATTGGGGATACCGCCGAAGCCCCCAGAGCAAGGGATAAATCTGCACTGAGTTTGGATTTTGGAAAACCGAATTGAGTAATGTAGTTGACTGCTGTGGCGGGGCCCATCTGCTTGAGAATTCGAATGGACACCAGATTTTGGGATTTATACAGCGCTTGCCGCAAGCGTGTCGGGCCATAAAATTTGCCGCTGTAATTTTCCGGCCGCCAGGTGTTTTCCAGGCTTGAGTCGTTAAATACGACCGGAGCATCATTGATTATGCTTGCCGGTGTGAAGCCATTTTCCAGCGCGGCACTATAGATAAAGGGCTTGAAAGATGAGCCGGGCTGGCGGTCGGCCTGAAGTACACGGTTAAATTGATTGCCGGATTGGGAGAATCCTCCGACCAGAGATTGAATGGCCCCATTATTTGGATTGATGGAGATCAGGGCGCCTTCTACTTCTGGAGGTTGGGCCAGAAACAGCTCGCCGTCCCGGTCTTCAAACCAGATTTTCTGGCGACTGCTGAGTAATTGCGAAGGGGTGGTGGGTTTTTTGCCAATAACGTTGACGTTAATGTACGGTGCCGCCCATTGCATCCCGCTGAATGGTAAAAAACGGAAGCCTTCAGCAGTCACCATCCAAGCGCCATCTGTTTTTACGTCGGCGATGATTGCCGGTACCAGCCGGTTTTGTGGTTCCTGGTTGCGGAGTTGTTGTTGCCAGTTTGAAAAGGTTGCGGGCCAGTCAGTTGCGGGGTCGGCCGTTGCTGTATCGAACCAGTCGGGTGAGTTGTCTGGCGCTGGCAATGTTGAGGTTCTTGCGATTGTATCTGCAAAGCTGGGTTGCTGGCGGTATCCGTGCGCTCTGTCATAGTTCAACAGCCCTTGTTGCAGCGCCTGGGTGGCTGCTGTCTGGCGACGAGCATCTATCGTCGTGTGGACAACGTAGCCATCGGTGTAAGCATGATCGCCATATTGGTCGACCATGTACTGGCGAACCATTTCTGCAACGTAAGGGGCTGTAATCTCGCTGGTGGCACCGTGATAGCGAGCGGTGATCGGCTCCGCTGCGGCAGTTTCAAAATCAGGCTGGCTGATCATGCCCAAGCTCACCATGCGTGCAAGGACGTAGTTACGCCGACTAATAGCCCTGTCTGGACTATTGATGGGGTTGGCTGCAGACGGGGCCTGGGGCAAACCTGCGATCATTGCGGTTTGGGCAAGACTTAATTCGTTTATGGATTTGCCGTAATACACCTGAGCGGCAGCCTCAATACCATATGCACGTTTACCCAGATATATTTTATTGATGTAAAGTTCAAGAATTTCCTGTTTTGTGAGCGTCTTCTCTATTTTTATTGCCAATAATATTTCGGTAAATTTTCGGGCAAATGATTTCTCGCTGGACAAATAGTAGTTTTTGGCCACTTGCATCGTGATGGTGCTGCCGCCAGATTTCTTTCTTCCAGTGCGAATCAGTTCCAGCGTTGCTCTTAAAAGTCCTTTAACATCAATGCCGTAGTGTTCATAAAAGCCGTCGTCTTCGGAGGCGAGCAAGGCGTTGATAAACTGTTCGGGAATTTGTTCAAAGGTGAGCGGCGTCCGGCGTTTTTCGCCAAATTCGCTGATCAGTTGATTGTCGGCGGTGTATACCCGTAGCGGTGTTTGCAGATCGACATCGCGTAGCTGGCGTGGGTCAGGCAGGGTGGGTGTTAGATAAAGGTATATGGCAAGGCAGGCTAAACCGGTGCCTGAAACGGCACAAACGCATAACCAGATGACGAATTTCAGAATCGATTTGGGTGTGATCATAAAGGTGTTGAAAATTCCTTCGTATGGTCTGTCATCAGCGGTCGCGGCATTATAAGGCTTTTTTGTCCTTTTTATAGGATTGTGCTTATAATGACCGCCCAAATATAGGATTAATCTGAGCTTGTTATCGCAAGTTCTCGATTTTCAAGGGGATTTTGTTGTGCTGGCGAACCTGTTTGGCAAGAAGGGCAAGGCCCTTCTTGGCGTGGACATCAGCTCCACGTCGGTAAAGGTCCTTGAATTGAGTCGTAGCGATTCCGGATATCGGGTAGAAGCCTACGCTGCTGAAACACTGCCTGCGGGAGCTATTGTGGAACAGAATATCCACAATGACGAAGAAGTAGGCGAAGCGATCAAGCGAGCATTAACCAAATCCCGCTCGGGTGCGAAACGTGCTGCCCTGGCGGTGGCCGGTTCTTCTGTTATTACCAAAATCATTCAGATGAGTGCCAATCTGTCAGAAGCCGAAATGGATTTGCAGATCCGTGCCGAGGCTGATCAATATATTCCCTATCCATTAGAAGAGGTGTCGCTGGACTGGGAAGTGCAGCAAGGCCTGGCGGGTAATGATGAAATTGCTCAGGTATTACTGGCCGCCTGTCGTTCGGACACCGTTGAACGCCGCAAGGATGCTGTTGAATACGCGGATCTTGAAGCTGTAGTGGTTGATATTGAAGCTTATTGTACTGAGCGGGCGTTTGAGCTTATTCGTGATCATCTGGAAGGTGACACCAATGAGGCTGTCGCAATTATCGATATTGGTGCGACCATGACCACGCTCAGTGTGCTTCATAATGGTGTATCTATATATACCCGCGAGCAGCTTTTTGGCGGTCGTCAGTTGGTTGACGACATCATGCGACGTTACAGTATGTCTGAACCGGAAGCGGCAGCAGCACGCGACGGTGATGGCCTGCCGAGTGATTATGAAGAAGAGCTGCTGGAGCCGTTTCGGAATGCGGTTGTTCAGCAAATCAGTCGTTCATTACAGTTTTTCTTTTCCTCCAGTCAGTTTAATGAAGTGGATTGCCTTGTATTGGCGGGTGGCACTGCATCGCTGACTGGGCTGGTGGAAAAGGTGCAGGATGACATGGGATTGCCAACACTGGTCGCCAACCCATTTCGGGATATGGCTGTGTCGTCCAGGGTGAATGTCAAGTTACTGAGTAACGATGCGCCCTCATTGCTGGTGGCGTGTGGATTGGCGATGCGGAGTTTTAACTAATGGCCAATATCAATTTATTGCCTTGGCGCCAGGAACTCCGCAAGGAGAAGCAGCAAGAGTTTGTCGGCATCATCGTAATGGTAGCAATCATTGCGGCTGCGCTGATCTGGTCTGTAAGCAGTTACTACGATGGTGAGTTGAGTAACCAACAAGGGCGAAATACTTTTTTGTCTCAGGAAATTGCCCGGCTGGATAAAAAAATTGCTGAGATTAATGAACTCACTGATACGCGCCAGCAGCTGATTGAACGTATGGAACTGATCCAGAATTTGCAGGGTAATCGACCGGTTATTGTACGTTTGTTTGATGAGCTGGCCCGTTCTGTCCCCGAGGATCTTTATTATACCAGCCTGTCCGTTGTTGGCAGTCGGGTCAGTGTTAAAGGTGTGGCCAAATCCAATAACCGTGTGGCAGCGTTGATGCGTAATTTTGATGAGTCGGAATGGTTTGCTGACCCCGCGCTGTTGGGGGTCAAAGCGGTGGCCAACGGCAGCAACGAATTTGAGGTGTCCGTGCGACGGGTAGAGCCTCAATCCAGTGAGGAGCCTTGATATGGCCAAGCAGGGATTTGATTTCAAGGCATGGACCGACAAGCTGCAAGAGCTGGATGTCAATGATCTGAATGAGATCGACTGGGAGGATATGGGCTCTTGGCCGATGCCTGGCAAGGTCGTTTTTTGTTCGCTTATTTTTATTGCAGTGGTGATTGGTGGCTATTTCCTGTTGGTTAAGGACTCCGTCGAGCATCTGGAGCGGGAGACGGCTAAAGAAGTTCAGCTGAAGCAGGATATTGAGAAAAAAGCTTATCGTGTTGCCAACCTGGATGCCTATAAGGATCAACTGGCAGAAATGCGCGACAGCTTTGGCTCGTTGCTAAAACAATTGCCTAAAGACACGGAGGTGCCTGGATTGGTAGACGATATCAGTGCAGCAGCCTTGGGTGCCGGATTGAAACTGAACGCTATTTCGCCACAAAAAATGGTCAGCACCGAGTTTTATAATGAGCTGCCGATCCGCATTGAAGTCGACGGTGGTTATCATGAAATGGGGGCGTTTGTATCCGGTGTTGCCGCTTTGCCCAGGATTGTGACCTTACATGATTTTGACATCAGCTCCGCCAAAGGTGGTGGTTTGTCCATGACGATTCTGGCCAAGACATATCAGTATGGAGGCGGCGATGAAAAATAGTCTGTTTCTGTTTGTTATGGGCGTGACAATGATGTTTTTACAAGGGTGCTCACAGCCAGCGAATACGTCTGATTTACAGCAGTTTGTCAGTCAAGCATTAGCTAAACCCCGTGGTCGAATTGAGCCTATTCCAGTATTCAAGCCTTATGAGTACTTCAGTTATAGCGCTGCCGGATTAAGATCACCTTTTGAATTGCCGGTGGTGGTCGACAGCTCACTTCAGGCGGCTCAGCCATCAAGTAACGTTCGACCTGATTTTGATCGGCCGAAAGAACATCTTGAGCAGTTCCCACTTGGGCAATTGACGATGGTCGGCACCATGACCGGGGCTGATGATATCCTGTGGGCGCTGATAAACGACGGTGATGGCAGTGTTGTACGTGTAAAGGAAGGCTATTACATGGGACAAAATCACGGTCGGATCATGACCATATCCCAAAACAGACTCAGTCTTATCGAGATCGTACCGAACGGTCTTGGTGGTTGGGTTGAACGCCCGAAAACAATCGCTCTGGAAGGAATAGGCGGAGATAACTGAAATGAATCTTTTAAACGCTGTACGCACTCTAGGTCGTACCTGGGTTGCAGCTTTGTTGATGCTTCAGGCTGGCCTGTCTTCCGCCGCCGTCTTGAACGATATCCATTTTTCGTCGTTGCCCGGCGATGTCACTGAAATCAGCTTGGAGTTTGACAGTGCACCTCCAGAAATCAGTGGTTATACCATTGAGAAACCTGCGCGTATTGCTATTGATATGCCGGGCGTTGTCAGTGCCCTGAAGGCGAAGCGCCACCAGATTGGTGCTGGTAACGCCCGATCTGCTGTTGTCGTCACCACTCAGGATCGTTCCCGATTGGTGATTAATCTGTCGCGGATGGTGTCCTACAGTACCAAGGCGGAAGGGAATGTCCTGCTGGTGCGTATCGGGGTCGCTAACGAGGTGACGGCTGAGGATACCAAACCACAATTATTGGGTGCTCCAAAAGTTTCTGCACGGGTTAATGAACTGAAGGTCGTCAATGTTGATTTCCGTCGTGGCGAACAGGGTGACGGTCAGATTCAGATTATGCTCAATGATGCCAAGGCGTCTGCCAATATTCGCCGCGAAGGCTCAAAAATCATTGCCGACCTGTCGGGGGTTCGTTTGCCTCGCGAGCTGAGTCGCCGTCTGGATGTCACTGATTTTGCGACCCCGGTTCAATATGTTGACGCCAAGGATCATGAGGGTGGAACCCGTATCGTGATTGAGCCAGTGTCGGAAGATTTTGAATATCTGGCCTATCAGACCGATCGGTTGCTGTCGATTAACGTCACTAATGTACCGGAAGAGGCGGTTGAAGATCGTAAGAAAAAATTCCCCTTCACTGGTGAAAAGCTGTCGCTTAACTTTCAGAATATTGAAGTGCGAGCGGTACTGCAGTTGATCGCTGACTTTACCGGATTGAACCTGGTTGCTTCGGATACGGTTCAGGGGAGTATTACCTTGCGTTTGCAGAATGTTCCCTGGGATCAGGCTCTGGATCTGGTGTTGAAGACCAAGGCATTAGGCAAGCGTCAGATGGGCTCGGTATTGTTGATCGCACCGGCGGAAGAGATTGCTGCACGTGAAAAGATTGAGTTGGAAGCCGTGCGTCAGGTTGAAGAGCTGGCTCCACTGGTGCAGGAGTTCATGCAATTCAAGTACGCCAAGGCAGCGGATATCGCAACGATTCTGACCTCGGATCAGGGATTGTTATCTGATCGTGGTACGGCTGTTGTGGATGAACGAACCAATACTATCCTGATGAAGGATACCGCCGCTAATCTGGAGAAGGTGCGTGAAGCGCTGGTGATGCTGGATGTGCCGGTGCGGCAGGTTTTGATTGAAGCGCGTATTGTGGTTGCCTCGACCACTGTTGGTGAAGAAATGGGCGTCAAATGGGGTGGAGGCTTCTATAAGGATAATGGCTCCAATTGGGTTACAGCAGGTGGTAGTCAGCAAACCATCGCGGATACCAACCAGATTTTGTTTGATCGGGCTTCCGGCGATACAACCGATGGGCTGGATCTGACGTCATCCAATATTGTCGACTTTGGTGCAACCAGTGCATCTGCAACGACATTTGCGATTGGATATCAGACCGCAGACTATTTGCTGGATCTGGAGTTATCGGCGATTGAAACCGATGGTCGTGCTGAAATTGTTTCCCAGCCACGGGTGATTACCGCCGATGGGCAAACGGCCTTTATTGAATCAGGTACCCAGATTCCTTACGAAAAATCGACGTCCAGCGGTGCCACCAGCGTGACATTCAAAGCCGCCGTGTTGCGACTTGAGGTGACTCCACAGATCACTCCGGATGATCGGATTATCATGGATCTGGTAATCAATCAGGACTCCGTTGGTGAGCAAACCTCGGCTGGTCCGAGTATTAATACCAATGCGGTACAAACCCAGGTGCTTGTCGATAATGGCGAAACCATCGTATTAGGTGGTATCTTCCGTTCTGAAGAAGTCAGGTCGGTCAGCAAGACGCCTTTCTTCGGGGATTTGCCATTAATTGGAGCCCTGTTCCGTTACTCTAGTGTTTCGGATGACAAGAGCGAGTTACTTGTTTTCATCACGCCGAAGCTGGTGAAGGACTCCTTCAGCGCCAGATAGTCTATGCCGTCCGAACAATCGATTTTTCTGATAGGGCCAATGGGAGCGGGTAAAACCACCATTGGCCGTTTACTTTCCTGCGAGATGCACCTCGAGTTTGTCGATTCGGACAAATTTATCGAGGAGCGCTGCGGAGCCAATATTCCCTGGATATTTGATATGGAAGGGGAGGTCGGGTTTCGTGATCGCGAAGAGCAGGCGATAGACCTACTCACGCAGCGTCGTGGATTGGTTCTGGCTACCGGTGGCGGGGCTGTGATGAGGGCGGAGAATCGTCAGCATCTGGGCAGTCGCGGCATCGTGATTTATCTGTGCACCTCGGTTGAGCAGCAAATTGCCCGGACGTCGAAGGACAAGAACCGTCCCTTGTTACAAACGGCTAATCCGGCGCAAGTGCTACGCGAGCTGTTCAAAAAGCGTGATCCCTTATATCGGGAAGTCGCTCATGTCGTATTACAAACTGACCAGCGGAACCCCCGCTGGGTCGTCAATGAAATAAAAAAACGTATCAAGGCCTTGTCATGATTACATTGACCGTGGAGCTGGCTGAGCGCAGTTACCCAATCTATATTGGCGCTGATTTATTGGTGTTGCCAGAATTGCTGACGCGCCATATCCAGGGCAATCAGGTCATGATCGTGACCAATACCACGGTGGCACCCCTGTATCTGGCGATGGTCGAGCAGCTACTGGACGGCTACCAGGTTGATAGCGTTATTCTCCCTGATGGCGAGCAATACAAAAACCTGGAGACGTTGAATCTGATCTTTGACGCCTTGTTGGAAAAGGGCCACAACCGCACAACGACTCTACTGGCACTGGGTGGTGGTGTGGTAGGGGATATGTGTGGCTATGCCGCTGCCAGCTATCAGCGTGGGGTGAGTTTTATTCAGCTGCCGACGACATTGTTATCTCAGGTTGATTCTTCCGTCGGTGGCAAAACGGGTGTTAATCATCGTCTTGGCAAAAATATGATTGGTGCTTTCTATCAACCACAGGCGGTGCTGATCGATACCAATACGCTCACAACGTTACCTGCGCGTGAGTTATCTGCGGGAATGGCTGAAGTCATCAAGTATGGCCTGCTTGAGGATCTGGCATTTTATCGCTGGATTCAACAGCACATTGACAACCTGATGGCTGGCGCTGCGACACTGCTGGCACACGCTATTCGTACCTCCTGTGAATGCAAGGCTCGGGTGGTTGCACAAGATGAGCGGGAAGGCGGTATTCGCGCCATCCTGAATCTTGGCCATACCTTCGGCCATGCGATTGAGTCCCATCAGGGCTACGGCAATTGGCTGCATGGCGAGGCGGTTGGCACCGGGTTGTTGATGGCTGCCGACCTGTCCTGTCGCATGGGGGCTATTTCTGTCGCAGAAGTGGACGAGCTGAAAGCCTTGTTGGTAAAAGCCTCTCTCCCGGTATTGCCTCCGGCAGATATGACCGAAGCCGATTTTCTGTCGCGCATGAGTATCGATAAAAAAGTTCTAGACGGCCGTATCCGATTGGTGCTGTTACGCCAGATTGGTCAGGCTTATATCACATCAGATGTGGACAGGACGCAGCTTTGCCAGACGCTGGCAGGCGCTGCATTAAACGGCTAACCCCGAACTCGCGGAGGCAGAATGACACCGCAATTTTCTCAGGCGCTGGATCGTGACCAGAATGTCTATGCCTCACCCGCCCGTTACCTGGAGCTGATCTGTCACCTGTGCTGCTACTCCCCTTTGATGGTGCTGATTCGCCATCAATCCGAAGTCGAGGCGGGTGCTTTGGCGACGGCGGTCGCTGAGAGTTATGCCGAATCTGGCCCAGTGTTGAAATTGACGGCAGCAGAACTGGATCATCCGCGCCATCTGATTGCCCGGCTTGCTCTGGTTTTTGGGGTAACGTCTTTACCTGCCGATGAAGTGGCTGCCCGGGAAGCAATACTGGAAAAGGCTCGTTTCCGGGCTGACTCTTCCGATCCGCTCCTGGTTCTGGTTGATCAGGCCGAGAATCTTCCACTTGAAATGCTGCAGGCGTTGGCCCAGTTTGCACTGATGTCGTCCCATGCGATTTCCTTTTGCCTGTTTGGTCGGGAAGGGTTTGATCAGGGTTTGAAAGAAGGGCCTGCGGTGGCCCCTGTCTACCGTATCTCTTTGCCAGAACCATCAAGAAGTGGGGATTTTCCTGACCTGCTGCTGGATGAAGTCAGTCATGACGTTTTGCCACCAGACAATCAGCAGCAAGCAGTCATAGACCAGTCAGCCACTCCGCGGCAGTCTGGTATCGGCCATGCACTGGGTGTCGTTAATATGACTGCTCTTTCGCTCAAGCTGCGCTCTCCGTTGGTGATTATCCTTGTGTCTGCTGTGTTGCTGACGTTGATGGTTCTCTGGCTGTTATACGATGACGGGGTTGATGATGTTTCGAGCACGGTTCTTCAAGTTCCGCTGCCACCGGTATTTGTCCAATCTGATCGCAGTTTGGCAGCAATGCCGGAAGAGGATTTGTCGGTGCCTTCACAGGTCGTCAGGAATCCGACACACTCCGGGGATCAAGGGATGGCTCTTGACCGTGGGGCTGGGGTCGCGCAGACAGATGCAATACCCAGTGCGGCCACTCAGGTTGCTCCGAAGCAGGGTGATCTCATCGTACCGGGGTCACTGCCGTCCCGCTTGTCTGGATACCCCATCTGGTTAAAAAGTGGGGAGGGGTGGGGGATTCAGCTGCTAGGGACTTCCGAGCCGCAAGGTGCACGAGATTTTGTGGCCAAATGGCAGTCGGAGGCAGATGGCAAATTGGTCTGGTATCGCAGTCAACGGAATGGCCAGCCCTGGTATGTGGTCCTTGCAGGTGTTTTTTCATCTCGGGAAGACGCGACTGTATGGCTTGTGAGTCGGCCAGGAGGTTTTAAAAAGGGATCTCCCTGGGTTCGGAAAATGAGCCAGATCGCCCCTCAGGTAGAACCGCTGTAAACGGGTTTTTAGCCCCTCTCTTTCGGTCGTTGCTGGCCTGCTGGCCAGCGCCCATTTGTGAGAGGACGTGCGGATGTGTAGAATGAGCGTCCTTTTGTCTCTTTATTGCTCAAATTTTGAGCAGTCGGCTGTTTCCAGTCGCAAATAATTTTAATAGCATTTTTTTGGTGAGAGCTGTTCTATGAGAACTGGTCTGTATACTCCAGGCGATTACAAAGACAACTGTGGCTTTGGTCTACTGGCTCACTTGAAGGGCCAACCAAGTCATGAGCTGTTGAAGACAGCGATCCAATCCCTGACTTGCATGACGCACAGGGGCGGCATTGCGGCGGATGGCAAAACCGGTGATGGTTGCGGACTATTGCTGCAAAAGCCGGACTCTTTCTTGCGTGCAGTGGCGCCAGAAGCTGGCATCGACCTGCCAGCCCAATATGCGGTTGGCATGTTGTTTGTGGATCTTGACGATGCCGTTTGCGCGGAACAGAAAGCCGCAGTGGAAAAAGCGATCAGCGACCAGGGACTGAATGTTCTGGGCTGGCGCACTGTGCCAACCAATAACGATTGTCTGGGCCCAATGGCGCTGGATTGTCTGCCGCGCTTCGAGCAAATTTTTGTCTCGGCTGATGCGGAACTGAGCGATGCGGAACTGGATGTAAAGCTTTTTTACGCACGGCGTTATGCCGAAAAGTCCCTGGCCCAGTATCCAGATTTTTATATTGCCAGCCTGTCTTCCCGAGTGCTGTCTTATAAAGGTCTGACGATGCCGGTTGACCTGCCGAATTTTTATCTGGATTTGGGTGATAAACGGCTGGAAACCGCGATCTGTGTCTTCCATCAGCGCTTTTCGACCAACACCATGCCGCGTTGGCAGCTGGCCCAGCCATTTCGCATGTTGGCGCATAATGGTGAAATCAACACCATTCAGGGTAACCGTAACTGGGCAAATGCCCGTTCCAGTAAATTTGTCAGCCCTCTGCTGCCAAATCTGACCGACTTGTCGCCAGTGGTGAACACAACGGGATCTGACTCGTCGTCAATGGACAATATGCTGGAATTGTTGACTACGGGTGGCATGAGTCTGTTCCGGGCGTTACGCATGATGATTCCGCCAGCATGGCAGAATGTCGAAACCATGGATGCCGACCTGCGCGCATTTTATGAATACAACTCCATGCACATGGAGCCGTGGGACGGCCCGGCGGGTCTGGTGATTACCGATGGCCGCTATGCCGTTTGTGGCCTGGATCGTAACGGTTTACGTCCGTCCCGCTGGGTGATCACCAAAAATGATTTCATCACCGTGGCCTCCGAAGTGGGCGTACACGACTATCTGCCGCAAGATGTCGTGGCCAAGGGTAGGGTAGGGCCTGGCCAAATCCTCGCAATCGACACCGAACAGGGCAAGTTGCTCAAAACGGATGACATCGATAATGCGCTGAAGTCCGAGTATCCCTATAAAAAGTGGTTGCGAGAGAACGCAATCCGTATTGAAAGTGAGCTTTATCTGCAAAAGGCCGGATTTGATCCGATTGCCGGAGAGGCGCTCGATTGTCAGCAAAAACTTCACCTGATTACCAATGAGGAACGCGACCAGGTGTTGCGTCCGATGGGTGAAGAGGGTCAGGAAGCGACCGGCTCCATGGGTGATGATACGCCAATGGCGGTGCTGTCTTTGCGTGTCCGTCATGTTGCCGACTACTTCCGTCAGCAGTTTGCCCAAGTCACCAATCCGCCGATCGATCCACTGCGTGAAGCGATTGTGATGTCGCTGGAAACCTGTATCGGGGCGGAGAAAAACGTCTTTGAACAGACTGCGGATCATGCCAATCGTATTATTCTGACGTCACCAGTATTGTCTCCGCTGAAGTTTATTGGCCTGACCAATAATACCGCAGACGCATTCCGCCACACCACGCTGTCGATGGCGTTTGATCCTGACATCGGTTTGAAGCAGGCCGTTCAGAATCTGATTCTTGCCGCAGAACAGGCAATCCAGGATGGCAATGTCATACTGATTCTGAGTGACCGTGATGTGGTCAGGGATCAGGTGCTGATTCCTGCTGTCATGGCGACCGGCGCTGTCCACCATCATTTGGTACACAAAGGGTTACGTACCAACGGTAATATCGTGGTTGAAACCGGTGATGCCCGAGATCCTCATCACTTTGCCGTGCTGCTGGGCTTTGGGGCAACAGCGGTCTATCCATGGTTGGCGTACACCGTCCTGACCGACTTGCACCGCTCCGGCGAGCTGTTGGGAGACCCGCTCAAGTCGCAGCAGAATTACCGCAAGGCAATTCGCAAGGGTCTGATGAAGGTGATGTCCAAAATGGGTATCTCGACGGTGACCTCTTATCGTGGCTCGCAGTTGTTTGAAGCTATTGGCTTGAGCCGGGAAGTGGTCGATCTGTGTTTCTGTGGCGTCACCAGTCGTATTGGCGGGGCAACCTTCGTCGATTTTGATGAAGATCTCCGACTGATAGCGAAACACGCCTGGAAAGCACGCAAGAAAATTGATCAGGGCGGCTTGCTGAAATACGTCCACGGTGGCGAATATCATGCTTATAACCCGGATGTGGTAAAGAATATTCAGGAAGCCGTACAGCAGAATAGCCAGGCTGCCTACGATCGTTTTGCCGAACTGGTCAACACTCGTCCAGTCGCCACCATTCGTGACCTGTTGGGGTTCCGCAAGGATATCCAGCCAGTCGATATCAGTGAGGTGGAGCCGGCAGAAAAGCTGTTTGCCCGCTTTGATACGGCTGCCATGTCGCTGGGGGCCCTGTCTCCAGAGGCTCATGAAGCATTGGCTGAGGCCATGAATGAATTGGGTGGGCGCTCTAACTCTGGTGAAGGGGGTGAAGACCCCGCTCGTTATGGCACCAACAAAAATTCCAAGATCAAGCAGATTGCTTCCGGTCGTTTTGGTGTCACCCCGGCTTACCTGGCCAGTGCTGAAGTGCTGCAGATTAAGGTCGCCCAGGGTGCCAAGCCAGGTGAGGGTGGTCAGCTGCCAGGTGGCAAGGTCAATGACCTGATCGCGACATTGCGCTATTCCGTGCCCGGTGTGACGCTGATTTCACCACCGCCACACCACGATATTTACTCCATTGAGGATCTGGCCCAGCTGATCTTCGATTTGAAGCAAGTGAATCCCAAAGCCCTGGTGTCGGTAAAACTGGTTTCTGAGCCTGGTGTGGGCACCATCGCAGCCGGTGTGGCCAAGGCCTATGCCGACCTGATCACTATTTCCGGCTATGATGGCGGTACGGCGGCATCACCGCTAACGTCCATCAAATACGCTGGTTCACCATGGGAACTGGGTCTGTCTGAAGCGCATCAGGCACTACGCTCCAACGACCTGCGTGGCAAGGTTCGGGTACAAACGGATGGGGGTTTGAAGTCCGGTCTGGATGTGGTCAAGGCTGCTATTCTGGGGGCGGAGTCATTTGGTTTCGGAACCCTGCCAATGGTTGCGGTCGGTTGTAAATATCTGCGTATATGTCACCTGAACAACTGTGCCACCGGTGTTGCTACCCAAAACGATGACCTGCGCGACAAGCACTATATTGGCACCGCCGAAATGGTGAAAAACTACTTCCGCTTCTTGGCAGAAGAAGTTCGCGGTCTGATGGCTCAGTTGGGTGTTCGTACTCTGGAAGAGCTGGTTGGTCGTACCGACCTGCTGGATATGCTGGAAGGCAATACCGGTAAACAGCGTAATCTTGATCTGACACCGCTGCTGGTGAATGACCAGATTCCGGCCGATAAACCGCACACTGTCGAAGTTGAACGTAATGCACCTTACGATGAAGGCCTGCTGGCTGAACGTATGGTTGAGGAAGTGCTGGCGGCGATTGAGGCTAAAACGGGTGGTCAGTATGCATTTACCATCACCAACTGTGACCGTTCCATTGGTGCGCGGTTATCCGGTGAGATCGCCAAGCGTTATGGCAATCAGGGAATGGCGGATAAACCGCTGCGCCTGAATCTGAAAGGCGTTGCCGGTCAATCCTTCGGTGTCTGGAATGCGGGTGGTCTGGACATGGTATTGGAAGGTGATGCCAACGACTACGTGGGCAAGGGCATGACCGGCGGCAAGCTGGTTATCTTCCCGCCACAAGGTTCTGAATTCAAAACCAATGATACGTCCATCGTCGGTAATACCTGCCTCTATGGTGCAACGGGTGGCAAACTGCTGGCTGCTGGCCGCGCTGGCGAACGTTTTGCTGTGCGTAACTCTGGTGCACATGCGGTCGTCGAAGGCGCTGGGGATCACTGTTGTGAATACATGACCGGCGGTATGGTGTGTGTGTTGGGTGAAACCGGCTACAACTTTGGTGCAGGTATGACCGGCGGTTTTGCCTATGTCCTGGATCGCAATAACAGTTTCGTTGACAAGTACAACCACGAGTTGGTGGATATTCACCGGATCGCCAACGAAGAAACCGAAGGACACCGTAACCACCTGCGCAGCGTCATTCGTGAATTTGTTGCCGAGACAGGAAGCGCCTGGGGACAGGAAATCCTTGACGACTTCGATGGCTTTATTGGCCGTTTCTGGCTGGTTAAACCGAAGGCTGCTGATCTGCAACAGTTGCTGAAAAACACCCGCGCTCGTCCTGAGTAATTACGACGCGACAATAGAATGAGTCTAGGACGAGTATAGAGAGGTTCGAGATGGCACAACGTCTGAACAATAATTTTCAGTTTGTTGAAGTGGGTCGCCAGGACCCGAAGAAAAAAGCAATTTCCACCCGCAAGAAGCAGTTTGTGGAAATTTATGAGCCGTTCAAGCAGGCACAGGTTAATGACCAGGCGCATCGCTGCCTGGCCTGTGGTAATCCCTACTGTGAATGGAAATGCCCGGTACACAACTACATCCCTAACTGGCTGAAACTGGCCAGTGAGGGCAATATTCTGGAAGCCGTGGAGTTGAGTCACGAGACCAACACCCTGCCAGAAGTCTGTGGCCGGGTATGCCCGCAGGATCGTCTGTGTGAAGGCTCCTGTACCCTGAATGACGGTTTTGGCGCAGTCACTATCGGTAATGTCGAAAAGTATATTACCGATACGGCATTTGCCATGGGCTGGAAACCGGATATGTCCAACGTGGTGCCAACGGGTAAGCGTGTGGCCATTATCGGTGCTGGCCCTGCGGGGCTTGGCGCCGCCGACATTCTGGTACGTAACGGCGTGACGCCAGTGGTATTCGATAAGTACCCTGAAATCGGTGGTTTGCTGACCTTTGGTATTCCCGAATTCAAACTCGAAAAAACCGTTATGTCCAACCGCCGCAAGGTGTTTGAAGAAATGGGTGTCGAATTCCGTCTTGAGACAGAAGTGGGCAAGGACGTCGATTTCCAGAACATCATTGACGAATTTGATGCTGTGTTCTTGGGTATGGGTACCTATAACTATATGAAAGGCGGTTTCCCCGGTGAAGACCTGCCAGGTGTGTACGACGCACTGGACTTCCTCATATCCAACGTCAACCGTAATCTGGGCTTCGAAAAAGACGCTGCCGACTTTGTCAGTATGAAAGGCAAGCAGGTGGTTGTGCTTGGGGGCGGTGATACCGCGATGGACTGTAACCGTACCTCTATTCGCCAGGGTGCAACCCGCGTTAGCTGTGCCTATCGTCGTGACGAGGCCAACATGCCGGGCTCCAAGCGTGAAGTCACCAATGCGCGCGAGGAAGGGGTGAAGTTTCTGTTCAACCGCCAGCCAATTGCGATTGTTGGTGAAGACAAGGTTGAAGGCGTCAAGGTAGTGACGACCGAAATGGGTGAACCTGACGAAAACGGCCGTCGTCGTCCGCAGGTGGTGGAAGGTTCGGAAGAGATCCTGCCCGCCGATGCGGTACTGGTCGCCTTTGGCTTCCGCCCAAGCCCGGCCCCTTGGTTCAAGGACTTTGGTATTGAATTGAATTCCTGGGATGGAGTTATTGCTCCTGAAACACAGGAATTCAAGCATCAGACCACCAACCCGAAAATCTTTGCGGGTGGCGATATGGTGCGTGGTTCCGATTTGGTCGTAACCGCGATATTCGAAGGCCGCCAGGCTGCAGAAGGTATTCTCGATTACCTGGATGTCTGATAAATACCATTTTTGTGACGGAAAGTAGAAAACGCGGCTCCGGCCGCGTTTTTTGTGAGTGGCCGTTGCTCATGCGTAAGTGGTATTCTCCCGAACCATAGAACTGTCAGGAACAATTCCAAGGGAGCTTGTCCGTATGTTTAGTCGCGGTTTGTTAATCACCTTTTTACTGGCGCTGGGGTTGACGGCGTGTGGTGGAGGGGGAGACTCTGTCGTAGACACAACTACTACCGATACTACGACCGATACGGGTACTGACACTGGTACCAATACCAATATATCGGTTGCTTTGGGGAACGGTACTGGTAACGCATTTATTTCCGGTGTGCCAAGCCTGAGCCCGGATCATGTGTTGTTTGGAGGATCCATAACGGTCACCGTTGATGCCGTTGATAGAAATGCCAGCAACGCCACATTGACAGACAGTAGTTATACTTATTTGTTTACTTCAGGTTGTGCCAGCGGAGCAACGCCTTCTGCTTACTTCACAACAGTCAGCAGCTCCAACTCCAGTGGCAAGATCAGTTCGAATTACGTCAATGACGGTTGTACTGACCGCGATACCATTACAGTGCAAATGTTTTCTTCCAGCGCTGATGTGAGCAGTGGCTCGGCATTGGCAACGGCATCTGTCACCGTGCCTGTTGTCACACCAGTGTTGGGTAATAATAATGGTGTGAACTTCCGGGATGGTGTTCTTTCAGGTGATATCCAGCTGGTTGACGAGGCTGAAACGGTACTGACAGGCTCGATTGTTGATCCGTCCGACCTGAATGCACTGGTGACCTCCAGTGACTACGATGTCCTCTGGACGACCAGTTGTGGCAGCTTCAGTATTCGTGATCAAAATGTTACCGCTGGTGAATTTTCTACCCGCTATGACGGTAACCTGACAACCTGTCTTGGTGATAACACCATCACACTTGAGCTGGTTCTGGCGGATGATCACAAGACGATCCTTGACACTATCGCGACGACGGTGTCAATTTCAGTGTCTTCCACTGGTGGTGATGCTATTCAAGCAGCACTTGGTTCTGGTACGGGTGCTTCCTTCTACGAGGGGCAGCCAGCGGTCAGTGACGACCACGTACTCTATGGTGATAGTGTCGTTTTCACTGTCAGTGCAGTCGATAAAAATGCTGAAAATACCTTGCTGGGTGATACCTATATCTACCAGTTTCAGTCCAACTGCAGCTCGGCTGATCCAGCCGTTGCCAGTTTTTCACCTGCTGTCACACAGAGTTCAACAGGCCAAGTCTCATCCCGATACAGCAATGCTGGGTGTGAAACTGATGAACATATTGTTGTAAATTTATACCCTAATGGCGCTGATGTTACCGCCGCAACGCCTGTGGCAATGGCGACCTACACCTTGCCAGTTGTGAACCCGCAGCTTGGGTACAGCTCTGGAATTTCATTTCAGGATAACGAACTGGATGGTGACCTTGAGCTGGCAGGAACGACGGATTCTATTTTATCCGCAACACTGGTTGATCCATCCGCTGCCAATGCGCTGGTGCAAAATGAAGTCTACGATGCTCTTTGGCAAACCACCTGTGGTGGGTTCAGTGTTGCCGATCAATCGATCACAAATGGCACGATAGCAACCCGTTACATTGGGAATTTAACCAGTTGTATCGGTGACAATACCGTAACCTTAACGGTCGTATTGGCTAGTGATCATAGCGTCGTAGTGGACTCGATCAGCACGACCTTGAGCATTTCTCAGGATACGGCCAATTCAGATGCAATACCGGATCTCGGTGTTGGCAGTGGTGATAGCTTTATAGCCAACGAGATAAGTCTCGGTGCAACCAGTGTACTGGTTGGTGAAGAAGTCGCCGTTTCTGTGAATTTGGTTGATTCAGAAAACCTCAATGAAACTCTGGCAGCTCGGTATCAATATCAATTCCGCTCTGCCTGTGGTGCAGATGCCAGCTTCAGTCGGGCCAATGTGATCAGCAGTACAGGGACAGCTACGACTACCTATACAGCGCTTAATAATAATTGCTTAAACGACACAATCACCGTTTCCTTGTATGACCTGAACTCTGGGTCGCTTGTTGCAGGCGTGAGCGCCAGTGCGACCTTGTCTGCGACCTTGCCAAAACTGGGTACCGGCACCGGAGCCGAGTTCCGTGATACCGCCGCCGATCTGGCGGTGACCATCACCGGCAGCAACGAAACCACATTGACGGCAGATGCCGTCAACCCACTGGACGCCAACGCGGCGATTAACTCGGCGGCGTATCGTATCGAATGGACAGAAACCATAGCCTGTGCGGCTGATGCTGGATCGTTCAGCGTCGCCAGCCAAAGCCTGACCAGCGCGATCGAAACCCGGTATACCGCCGGTGCGGCAGCACCAACCTGTAGCAGTAGCGAAGTGACCGCCAGCCTGTACCTGGCAGGCGGCAGCGACGTGCTCGACAGCATTGCGGTAGCCGTCACCCTGGCGACCACCACGACCGAGACCAGCACCCCGGATCTGGGCAACGGCAACGGCGACAGCTTTATCGAAAATGCCCTGAACCTGAGCGCCAGCAATGTTCTGGTGGGCGAAGCAATTAGCGTCAGCGTCAACCTGGTGGATGCGGACAACCTCAACGTCCTGTTGAGCGACCGCTACCAGTTCGACTTCAGCTCCAGCTGCGACGGCGCGACGGCGTTCAGCCGCGCCAACGTCATCAGCAGCAACGGCACCGCCAGCACCACCTACACGCCATCGGCACTGGCCTGTGCCAGCGGCAATATCAGCCTGACGGCGCAACTGGTGGATCTGGAAACGGGCAACGATGTTGCAGGCGTGAGCGCCAGTGCGACCTTGTCTGCGACCTTGCCAAAACTGGGTACCGGCACCGGAGCCGAGTTCCGTGATACCGCCGCCGATCTGGCGGTGACCATCACCGGCAGCAACGAAACCACATTGACGGCAGATGCCGTCAACCCACTGGACGCCAACGCGGCGATTAACTCGGCGGCGTATCGTATCGAATGGACAGAAACCATAGCCTGTGCGGCTGATGCTGGATCGTTCAGCGTCGCCAGCCAAAGCCTGACCAGCGCGATCGAAACCCGGTATACCGCCGGTGCGGCAGCACCAACCTGTAGCAGTAGCGAAGTGACCGCCAGCCTGTACCTGGCAGGCGGCAGCGACGTGCTCGACAGCATTGTCATAGCAGTGACGCTGGCTGAGTCAGGCAGTGAGGTGGTTGTTCCTGGCTTGGGTGCTGGTACTGGTGCGGTCTTTAATGAAGGCACCTTGCTACTTAGCGGCTACAATATTCTTGTTGGTGAAAGTGTGACCGTGACGGTGAGCGGCGTGAATAAGTCGAATGCCAATACGGCGCTCACAGACACTTACCAATATGTCTTTACTGATACTTGTACCGATGAGTCAGGCAGCATAATTGCCAATGCGGGTGTTTTTGCTATAGAAAGTACTTATAGCTCTTCAAACACGGTTACCAGTACGTATCGAAATCTGAAGTGTGAGGGTGTTATTACAATTAAAGTGCAGCTGAACGATTCCTCCGGCTCTCCTGTGATAATAAACAGCGACGTAGTAATAGCATCAACCTCTCTGGATGCTGCCAAGCCTCTGCTGGGGTATGGTGAGGGTTCATCGTTTATTAAAGATGAGGTTGCGGGTGAAACAGAGCTGGATGGAGAAAGCGAAACAATCCTGTTACTGAATCTGGTCGACCCTTTATCCGCCAATGCATTGATCACCAACGAAAACGCTATTCTGGAGTGGTTTGCAGAGCCACCTTCGGGCTGCTCGGTCAAAGAATTCAGTGTCAAGAAGCAGAGTTTTGTTTCTGGTGAGGTGACAACCCGCTATACGACAGATCTGACAGTGAGTGGTTGTATTGGTACGCATAGCATTACAGCGCTTGTGTCTGATAGAACTTCCACGGCTTCTTGTATTTTTGGCGGCGATACTTCTGGCTGCCTGGCGATACTGACGCCTTTTAATATTGATGTGACGGAAGGTATCGACCCTCGCTTGGGAACTGGTGAAGAAGACACTTTTAGTGAAGCAAATATGACTATCTATCCAGCGAGTATTGGCGCTGGAAGTAGTGCTTTGATTTCCGTCAACATTGTTGATGCGAACAGCTCGCCCCAGTACCAGAAGATTAATAATCGATCGTACGGTGTCACCGTGACTTCTGGATGTGCCTCTCAGATCCCTGTCCAAGCCTCTTTTACTTACGATGAAACCATCGTGGCCCAGGGACAGGTGACCTTTAGTTACAGTGCGGACGGTTGTACTGGTACAGACAATATCGAGGTTGAACTGTTCAAAGTGGTGGATGGCGTGATTGATGTCACCTCTTCTCTGGGGGTTGCAACTGGTACGATTAGTATTGCGGACGTTGAGCTGGGATCAATCGCCTACGTGTCCGCAACGGCAGAGGCTATTTCCATCTCTACCATTGGTGATGCAGTATTGCCGAAACAGTCTGTCTTGACCTTTGCTGTAACAGACACAAACGGAGAACCGCTTGAGAATGAAACCGTTGAGTTTACTCTGACAAACACAACAGGTGGTGTTTCTCTGGCCCAGCCTTCGGATGTAAGTGACGGTAATGGTGAGGTGACCGCAATTATTAACTCTGGCTCAGCCCATACGGTGGTGGGTGTTATTGCCAAGGTTCAGGTGGCCGGTGAAGATACGGATACTGACACGGATGATGTCTATATTCAGACCAGTTCTCAGCCAATATCCGTCACCACCGGCATCGCCGACCAGGATAGTTTCCAGCTGTCGGTAGATACCTTTAACCCTGGTGCTTTTGATGTGAATGGCACCGAGGTGAATGTGACCGTGTATGCCGCAGACCAATACCAAAACCCGGTAGCCAATGGAACCATTGTTAACTTCACCGCCGAGAGCGGTATTGTTGAACCTTATTGCACGACATCTGGCGGGGTGTGTTCCGTGGTTTGGAGTAGTAGTGGTGTACGTCCTGGTAGCTCTGATAGTGATCTGGAGCGCGTAAATGAGATTGATCCACAAACCAACCCTACTAATGCTTCGGGCATTGAGGACGCTAGTGGTAACCCACTAGCTGCTAAAACGACGGTTTTGGGCATGACAACCATTATGGCGTATACCGTCGGTGAAGCTGGATACACCGATGCGGATGGTGACGGTCGATTCGATATTTACACCAATAATACTACGGACTTGGATGGTGATGGCCTGACAGATACCGACATCAACCAAGATGGCACTCCTGATGCGGATACGAACGGTGACGGCTACATTGATGTAGATCTTGATTCTGACGGTAACATTGATATTGATGCCAATAACGATGGTATCTATGATCTGGATCTCAACGGTGATGGCGATATCGACCGGGATCAGAATAGCGATGGTTGGGTGGATGAAGATGTGAATACCGATGGAGTGATTGATGTTGATATCAATACCGATGGCCTCATTGATGTGGATAACAACACCGATGCCCTGATTGATACAGATACCGATGGTGATGGTTTTATTGATGTGGATCTGAACGGTGATGGTGAACCGGATTCAGACATTAATGCGGATAACCTGGTTGACGTAGACTACAACCTGGATGGTCTGATTGACGAAGACCTAAACGCAGATGGTTACATTGATGAAGACGATAACAGTGATTCTGTGATTGATGCCGTTGATGTTGATTCCGTTGCTTTCCAGGCTGCTGTTGGCTTCCCGGCTCCCGTCGTGTACACCGTTGGGGTTGCCATTGTAGAAACGTCTATTGCTGCACCGGTTCAATATGTGTCAGCAGGGTCTGCTTTGACTGAACCGTATGTGCTCTTTGGTGAAGCATTCCGGGATGACAACTGGGATCAACAACCTACCCGCAATGACAGCGACCAGTACTATGTCGAGTTCTTCGCTGACTATGATGAAGACGGTAGCTACGACGCTGCTCCTTCGAATGGTTATCAGGGCACTATGTGTACCGAAGAGGCGGTTGCTGTCGGTGATGATCACTGTAGCTCCTTGATGCATGTTCGCGACAGTGTGCGCATTATTCAGAGTGCTGGTTTGTCAGCGGCCAGCATCCGTATCTGGGCGGATACCGATAGCGATGGTACCTATACGGAAGCCGAAGGAGATACTTACACTTTGGGTGCTTCCGGTGGCTTCTACGTTCTGGCTCAGGATGAGAATGGGAATATCCCGCCGTTTGGTACGACGCTGACAGCGGAAGCGGATGGCTTCAAAGTACGAGGAGATGGCCCGGTGGCTAATTCTCTGGGGATTTTGTATGCCAATGGTGTAAGTCGTTACCCGGCTTTGGATAAATTGCCAAGTTTTGGTGAAATGTACTTCATCAGCTATGAAGTGGACGGTGTGGGTGTTTCCATTGAACTGAATTTGAACAATGGTAGTTATGAAACACCTCGGGTTCTGTACCCATAACCCCTGCCAATGTGGCCTCTTGTCTGAGGCCACAAATCAATAACCCTCGCGTCATTTTTGCTATCATCCGTCGCCAGTACTTTTCTTGCGACGGATGATTTGCATGTCCCCACTTAAAAACGACCGTTTTCTTAAAGCGCTGCTGCGCCAACCTGTTGATCGCACGCCTGTTTGGATGATGCGTCAGGCCGGGCGCTATCTGCCTGAATATCGTGCCAGCCGGGGAGAAGCCGGCGACTTTATGTCGTTGTGCAAAAATCCCGAACTGGCGTGCGAGGTAACGATTCAGCCGCTGGAGCGGTTCCCGCTGGATGCCGCTATCTTGTTCTCCGATATTCTGACCATCCCTGATGCTATGGGGCTTGGCTTGTACTTCGAGACCGGTGAAGGCCCACGCTTTAACAAGATCATCCGTACCGAAGCCGATGTTCAGAGCCTGAAGGTAGTGAATACCGAGTCGGATCTGGATTACGTCTTGAAGGCCGTGAGTACGATTCGCTCCGAACTGAATGGCCGGGTGCCGCTGATCGGATTCTCTGGCAGCCCCTGGACGCTGGCGACCTATATGGTAGAAGGCGGCTCCTCCAAGGATTTTCGTCATGTGAAAGCGATGATGTACGACACGCCGGAGGTCATGCACCAGCTGCTGGATGTTCTGGCCAAGTCGGTGATCGATTATCTTAATGCCCAGATTCGGGCGGGTGCCCAGGCGGTACAGATTTTTGATACCTGGGGGGGCAGTCTGAGTGATGTGGCTTATCAGGAATTTTCGCTGCGCTATATGCGCCAGATTGTGGAAGGGCTGACCCGTGTGTATGACGGTCAGCAGATTCCGGTGATCCTGTTCACCAAGGGAGGTGGTCAGTGGCTGGAGTCGATGGCAGATACCGGCGCGGATGCGCTAGGACTGGACTGGACGACAGATATAGGCCAAGCCCGTCGTCGTGTCGGCGATAAAGTATCCTTGCAAGGTAATATGGATCCGTCGGTGTTATACGCTTCCCCGGCGACGATTCGTACTGAGGTCAAACGTATCCTGGACAGCTATGGTTATGGCACCGGCCATGTGTTTAACCTTGGCCACGGTATTCACCAGTTTGTCGATCCTGAACGAGCCAAAGCTTTTGTTGAAGCGGTGGTTGAGCTGAGTCCGGGCTATCACGGTTAACGGTTAGAGGGCGCGCCACGGACGGAGCAATGCCTGTCCGTGGCGGTCATTCAACGCCGTCTAACGGGCGGTCAGATCTAGATATGTTCCAGCGCTTGTTGCAGGCGTTCAACGCCAATCACGGTCATGCCATCCGGCATGACTTTAGGCATATTGGCTTTGGGTACAATCGCGCGCTTGAAGCCATGTTTGGCCGCTTCTCGAATACGTTCTTGTCCTGAAGGCACAGGGCGAATTTCACCCGACAACCCTACCTCTCCAAACACAATCATATCCTGTGGTAATGGCGTGTTTCTGAAGCTCGACAAGGCCGCGAGCAAGAGCGCCAGATCCGCGCTGGTCTCGGTGACCCGTACACCGCCGACTACGTTGATGTACACATCCTGATCACCGAGATGAATACCACCATGACGGTGCAGTGCCGCCAGGAGCAGGTTTAGCCGGTTCTGGTCGAGGCCAACCGCGACTCGTTTGGGTTGGCCAAAATGACTGTCATCCACCAGTGCCTGGATCTCGATCAGCAGCGGTCGGGTGCCTTCCCAGATGACCATCACCGCGCTGCCGGGTGAGGGTTCGTCACTGCGGCTGAGGAAAATGGAACTGGGGTTTTTGACTTCTTTCAGGCCGCTATCCAGCATGGCAAACACGCCCAGCTCGTTAATAGCGCCAAAACGGTTCTTGATGCCCCTGAGGGTGCGGTAGCGGCTGTCGTTGGAGCCTTCCAGCATGATGGAGCAGTCGATCATATGTTCGAGTACCTTTGGCCCGGCCAGAGTACCGTCCTTGGTGACGTGCCCAACCAGCAATAGCACGGTGTTGGTCTGTTTGGCGAAGCGGGTCAGCATGGCGGCACTTTCACGTACCTGGGAGACGCTGCCGGGGGCGGAGTCCACCCCTTCGACATGCATGACCTGGATTGAGTCGATCACTACCACGCGGGGCTGATGCTGCTGCAGGGTCTGAATCAGCTGTTCGACGCTGGTTTCACTGAGCATGTTGAGCTGATCCATCGGTAGTCCCAGACGTCGTGCGCGCATCGCGACCTGCTGCAAGCTCTCTTCCCCGGTCACATACAAGGCGGGCATCTGGCGGGCGAGGGAACACAGGGTTTGCAGTAGCAGGGTGGATTTGCCAGCACCCGGATGACCGCCAATCAGAATCGCGGAACCCGGCACCAGTCCGCCGCCGAGCACCCGGTCAAATTCCTGCATGCCGGAGCTGAATCTGGGGACTTCATCGAGATTGACCTGATCCAGGCGCTGGATGCCGGTTTGTCCGGCCGCGCCGGTGTAACCACCCAGTGCGGCATTCCGTGCCGGGGTTTTGGCCGCTGCGACGACAAATTCCTGCAGGGTATTCCAGGCACCGCAGCCGGTGCATTGCCCTTGCCATTTTGAGTGGTCGGTACCGCAGTCGGCACAGACATAAGCGATTTTCTTTTTGGCCATGAGTTCGATGTCGGATCTGGTGGACAGTTAGGAACAATGCTGAAGGATACCATTGTTCGGTAACAACCTTGGTGTGTCTGCTAATAAGAGGCTTGCGGCGATTTTGTGGGGTGCTGTTTTTACCGAAGTAATTCGCCGATCGGCACGGCATAATGGCGGGCCGTTTATTCTTCAGTCGGAGTTTCCATGTCGTTCGGTCAAAGCATTGCCCTGATGAGTTTTTTACTGTCGATGGGTACGATTGCGGTTACCTATGGTGTCGCTATCAGCCAGGGTACTGCAGAGATATGCAATCCGTTTCTGGATGGCTGTACCGACATCACCCATACCGGCATGAAAGGCGATGCCGGGTTTATTTTCCGTGGCGGTATGGTGGCGGCGTGTGTGTATTTTGTGATCTGGTGGCAGCTGATGAATGCCTGGCTCAAGTCGGTTTCCGGGCCAGTCAGTCGAGGACTGATGCAGTTTTTCGGAGTGCTGGCCGCGCTGGGGTTGCTGGCTGGGACGGCGGTGTTACTGCCGGAAAAAACTGCGACTCATTGGGGAGTGCATGTACGCGGAGCCAATCTGTTTTTTCAGGGCATGCTGGTAGCGCTGAGTATTAATTATGTGTTGGTCTGGCGTGGCCGCAAGGCTGGGTTGGTGGTGCCATCGTTCTGGTTAAAAACGGTGTTGATGGCGTTACTGTGGTTGCAGTTTATTGTTTTTGCCGGAGTCACGATTGGGGCCGATATGAGTCATGGTAAACGGATTATCGAATGGTGGGCTACCTTGTTTATCGGCGTGTATTTTCTCAGTAGCTGGTGGGACTGGTCGTCTTTGCGGCTAAACGTGTCGGAAGCAGCCAAGCCTTGATGTGCCATGGTTATTAGGGGGCGTTCTCAATTGCTCAATCGGAGCTGCTGAGAGCCCGTTGGCTTCAGAACAAGGCATGAGGAGTGCCTCCTGTGTTTAATAAACAGGGCGAGCTCAATAAGCGACGAATAACACCGTTCTGGAGTCAACTGGCCTCAGCCCGAAGGGTTATGGTTAAAAATCCATCATGCGGTGTTGTTGAACTTGAAAAGGGCCCACCATTCTCTGCGTTCAACGCCTTGCCTGATGGATTTTTTCTCCATAACAGGACGCGTTAACTAATTGAGAATACCCCCTAGTGACGCGGCTCAACCCAGGTGATCTGTTCCGGTAATCTGTTAAAAGTCACCCCACAAGAATTGCAGTACCGAGACTGCCGCGAGGGCTGCAGTTTCGGTACGCAAAATACGCGGTCCCAACAGCAGCCCCTGAAAGCCATGTGTCGTACCTGCAGCAACTTCGATATCAGTCAGGCCGCCTTCGGGGCCAACCAACAGCGCTACACTGGTCGGGTTTTGTTGTTGCCCTAACGGCTGCTGGTTGTGTGGGTGCAACACCAGTCGCAGTTCGGCGTCGCTTTGGGCGTACCAGTCATTCAGGTTTACGGCGGGCAAGACTTGCGGGATACGGTTGCGGCCGCTTTGTTCACAGGCGGATACTGCGATTTTTTGCCAGTGTTCCATCTTTTTGTCCAGGCGTTCGCCTTTCAGTCGTACATCGCAGCGTTCACTGAAGAGAGGGGTGATTTGGCTAACGCCCAGTTCAGTGGCTTTCTGGATGGTAAAATCCATCTTGTCACCCTTGGAGATCACTTGTCCCAGGTGCAGGCGCAGTGGTGGTATGGCATCCGCTACCGATGCCTCAAGCAGACACACGGCGGCCTGTTTCTTGCTCGCGGTGGATATTGTACCGCTGTATTCGCAGCCGTCGCCGTTAAACAGCCGTACCGGTGCACCAAGACCCAGTCGTAATACCCGCAGCAGATGAATACTGGGCTGTTCGTCCAAGGTAACGGTTTGTCCGACGATCAGGGGTTGGTCGGTAAAAATTCTCGGTGACGACATTCTGCTCTCCACTGGCAATCGCTGCGGATAATAGCAAATTGGCCCGGATATTCGGCAATGGGTAACCCGCCGAATCGTCAGCTTATCGATCGTGCGGGCGTATTTGCCGCCGTTGCAAGCTCATCATATGTTGAATCAGGATTTCCTGATCGGTATTACGGATCGGGTTGAAGGCAACGCGAATCCGGGTGCTGTCTGGCTTGCTGCCCGCTTCCAGGGCGACGATACGGCCATTCAGTACCAGTGTCGTATGATCCGGTAGCAGAGTGAGATGGAGTCGAAGGTAGTGGGCCTCTGAGACATCGGTATGGGTCTCAAAGCGGATGCCACAGGCGCTTAGGTTCACATTGGCCGGGTGTTCCTCGACGTCAATGGTGGGTTGTAATTCCAGCCCGGCCACCCGGTTTAACTTCTGGTTCATCAGTCGCAGCAGCGCGGCGACTTCTGGTTGCTGTGAGCTGACGCGATGCAGCAGACTGGTGATCTGTTGTTCCAGTTCGACCAGGCTGTCGACAGCCGGATCGTCGGCTGGCGCTATGGCGAGTACTTCTATTCCGAGCAAGACACGATCGTCCAGGCGGAAGTACTGGCGTCGTTCGTTGCCATCCCAGGTTTCAGGGGGCCTGGATTCGAGCTGCCTGGCGAGTGGCACGGTATCAGAATATTTCATTGGGGCGTAACTCAAAGTCTTCCGGTACGGCGTTGACGGCGTTGTCGATTTGCTTCATATCCGGTTCGATCTCCGGCTGGCTATCGCTATCATTTTCTCGCGAACGCAAGATGATGATTTCAACCCGGCGATTGCGCGCCCGCGAAGCGGAGTCCAGGTTCTCAACCAGCGGTTGGGTCGAGCCGTGGCCGACGACCTGAAAACGACTGGCATCCATTTCCGGGGCAGCAAACAACTCTTCCGCAAAAGCGACTGCACGGGCGGTAGACAATGACCAATTGGAGCGGAACCGCCCGCCACGGACAGGCACGTCATCGGTATGGCCTTCGACAGAAATCAGTCCGGGAATAGTGACCAATACGGTACGAATTTTATCGATCACCGGCAAAAACCGGTCTTCAATATAGTCTGAGCCGGAGCGAAATGCACCGCGCTGCTGAATGCGGATAATGATTTTCTGGCCCACGGTTTCAATTTCAATCTGGCCCTGGGCAATTTCGTTTTCCAGCAGGTTGGCCACTTGCAAGGCATTGTCTTCCGTCGCCTTGTTCTGCGCAGCTGCATCCGCTTGTACCAGAATACGGGTTTGTTTGCCTTGGTTGCCCTGAGCTTCTTGTTGCTGGGTAATTTCATCCTGGCACATCACTTCCAGTGAACTTTTAGTGATATCACTGATGACTTGGCGCACCTGATTGATCGGCGTGGGTTCAGGAATGGACGGGCTGAAGTGGCGGGCAATCACACTGGTGCCCTTGGGGGGATCGGCGGCATTGACGACGGTCTGGACACCAAATGCGTCGCGCAATTCTCCGGCCAGGCGTTTGAATTTGAGTGCATCCATTTCTGAGAACGACAGTAACAGTACAAAAAAGCACATCAGTAGCGACATCAGGTCGGCAAAGGTCATTACCCAGCCGGGTATCCCGGCGGGACAGGGTGGGCATTCCTGTTCTTCTTCCGTTGCCATGACCTAATCGCTCGCTGTTGTGCGCTTGCCTTCGGCAATATAGGCCTGCAGCATGGATTCAATCACCCTCGGATTCTGGCCTGCCTGAATGGCCAGCAAGGCGTCGATAATCATCGATTTCAGCCGACCTTCCTCGTTCATGCGCAACCTGAGCTTGTCGGCCAGTGGCAAGGCAAACATGGTGGCCAGCATGGCGCCGTACAAGGTGGTTAACAATGCCACGGCCATGGCGGGGCCAATGGTTTTGGGATCGTCCATGTTCGCCAACATGGCGACCAGACCAATCAGTGTACCAATCATACCCATGGCCGGGCCGGTATCCCCCAGATTCTGGAAGATAGACGCGCCCATATCATGGCGATCGGTGGCGAGTTTGGCTTCCTTGCTGAGAATCGAACGCACCACGTCCGGGTCGTGGCCATCAACCAATAGCTGGATGCCTTTACCCAGAAATTCATCGCTGACTTCCTTGCCTTCCAGCGACAGCAGGCCACCCTTGCGTGCCAGTCCTGCCAGCTCTACCACCTCTGCGATAATGGTTTCCGGCTTGCTCAGTTTGAACGAAAAACCTTTGCCACCGACCTTGGCCAGAGCAAGGAACTGGCCCAGTTCATATTTCATCATCACCGCAAAAAAACTGCCGACAAAGACGATCAGAATCGACGGCACGTTTACAAACATAGCGATATCGCCGCCCAGAATCATGGCCATGACGACAATGCCAAATGCACCTAATAAACCTACCAGTGTTGCGAGATCCACAGCGGCTCCTTCTGAATTCCTCGAACCATGAGATCAGTCTAGTCAAACATCCGGGTTATTCCTGTTCTGAGGTAAAAACTGGCTGCTGCACTTGTTGAAGCCACGGACAGGCGCTACTGTGGCGGCACACAGCGCGGGTAGGTGTTATGAGCGATACACAACAAACATTTGATTTTGAACAGTCATTGGCTGAACTGACCTCTCTGGTGCAGCGGATGGAAAGTGGTGAGCTGACGCTGGAACAGTCACTGGGTGCCTTTGAACAAGGCATTCATCTGACCCGATCCTGTCAGCAGGCGCTGGCTGAGGCAGAACAGAAAGTCCGTATCCTGACCGAACAGAACGGCCAGAGCCTGTCTCAGCCGCTGCCTCCAGGTGGTCGGGAAGCCGTTGAATGAGTCTGTTGCCGGAACGGCTGGCGGCCGTGCAAACACAGTTGGAACAGCAATTGCGGTCTGCCGTCGTACAGCTCGCCAGCAGTGACCCACGACTGGCAGATGCGATGCACTATGGCTTGCTGAATGGTGGCAAGCGCTTGCGCCCACTGCTGGCCTACGCTGCGGCTGAAGCCCTGGGAGGGCAGTCGCAGCAAGCTGACAGTGCGGCCACGGCGCTGGAAATGGTGCACAGCTACAGTCTGATTCACGACGATTTACCGGCGATGGACGACGACGATCTGCGGCGTGGTAAAGCCACTACTCATATCGCCTTTGATGAAGCCACGGCTATTCTGGCAGGGGATGCACTGCTCACTGGAGCCTTTGAAGTACTGTTGGCAGATCAGTCGCTGGCGGCTGAACAACGGCTGGCCATGACGGTGCTGTTGGCCAAGGCGGCAGGAGCCGCAGGAATGGTGGGTGGCCAGAGTATCGACCTCAACCATGTAGGCAAGCCGATGTCTCTGGTTGAACTGGAGCAGATGCACCGTGGTAAAACCGGCGCACTGATTCGGGCGGCAGTGATGATGGGGGCGATGTCCGTGCGCTGGCCTCTGGCTGCTGAGCAGGAGCAGGCGCTGTTGGACTACGCCAATGCGATTGGTCTGGCCTTTCAGGTACAGGACGATATTCTCGATGTCGAAGGGGATACGTCCACACTGGGGAAGCAGGCGGGTGCGGATGTCGCACTCAACAAACCGACTTATCCGGCGCTACTGGGGTTGGAGGCTGCGCGTCAAAAAGCAGCAGAATTGTGCCAGCAAGCCCAGCAAGCGTTGGCTCCTTTGCAGCAGGACGGTGGACACATCGGGTTACTGCACCAGATTGCGGATTACGTGATTCATCGTAACCATTAAACCTGGTTTCATAAACGGGACGGCCGGTTGCGGTTGGACGGATTCGTGACCAATGTGGTTTTGGCCTACTCAATGGCCACCGCAATCGTTAGAATAGTCGACCTTTTTTGCCATTACGTAGCGGCATCTGCCCTTTCCTGATGCTCAACGACCGGAAACACAACGCCTGATGTTTACCGAAATACCGAGTGCTCGCCCTCTTACCCCGTTACTGGATGCCATTAATCAGCCCGCCGACCTGCGTCTGCTGGAGCCAGAGCAACTCCAGGAAGTCTGTCACCAGCTGCGAGAATATCTGCTTTACAGTGTTGGCCAGTCGGGAGGGCATTTTGCCGCCGGGCTGGGGGTGGTGGAGCTGACGGTGGCACTGCATTACGTTTTTGATACCCCGAATGACCGCCTGGTGTGGGATGTTGGCCACCAGGCCTACCCGCACAAGATACTCACTGGTCGTCGCGAAGAAATGACCCGTATCCGCAGCGAATATGGCCCGGCGGCTTTTACGCGCCGCGAAGAAAGCGCTTACGATACTTTCGGGGTTGGCCATTCCAGTACCTCTATCAGTGCGGCACTGGGCATGGCGCTGGGATTTCGCCAGCAAGGGTTGGAACACGAAGCCGTTGCCATTATTGGTGATGGTGCCATTACGGCAGGCATGGCGTTTGAAGCCCTGAACCATGCTGGTCACGAAAAAGCCGATATGTTGGTGATTCTGAACGACAACGATATGTCGATCTCCAACAATGTGGGTGGATTAAACAAATATTTCACCCGCATCTGGTCGAGCAAAACCTACTGTGCCATGCGTGCCGGTAGCAAAAAAGTGCTGGAGAAGATTCCTGCTGCCTGGGAATTTGCCCGTCGCACCGAAGAGCATATGAAAGGCATGGTAGCTCCGGGCACCCTGTTTGAAGAGCTGGGTTTTAATTATTACGGCCCCATCGACGGCCACGACCTGAACGAGTTGGTGCATACCCTGAGCAATCTGGCGAAGATGAAGGGGCCACGTTTCCTTCATATCGTCACTCGAAAGGGCAAGGGTTTTGCACCGGCGGAGCAAGATCCGATTGGCTATCACGCCTTGAAGCCAGTGCGCAGTGTCTCGGCGGCGGTAAAAAAACCGACCTATTCCAATGTGTTTGGCGAGTGGCTGTGCGATATGGCTGGCGCTGACCGTCGGCTGGTGGGTATTACTCCAGCGATGCGCGAAGGTTCCGACCTGGTTCGCTTCTCGCACGAATTTCCGGATCGCTATTACGACGTTGCCATTGCTGAACAACACGCGGTGACCCTGGCTGCCGGACTCGCCTGTGAAGGGTGCAAACCGGTTGTGGCCATTTATTCGACCTTCCTGCAGCGCGCCTACGATCAGCTGATACACGACGTTGCCCTGCAAAATCTCGATGTATTGTTTGCCATCGATCGGGCGGGTCTGGTGGGTGAAGACGGCCCGACCCATCACGGCGCTTTCGACCTCAGCTATTTACGCTGTATCCCCAATCTGGTGCTGATGACGCCCTCAGATGAAAATGAATGCCGTCAGATGTTGTACACCGGTTATCAGCACGAAGGCCCGGCTGCAGTACGTTATCCCCGTGGCAGTGGTGCCGGGGTTGAAGCGGAGCAGACCATGACGGCCTTGCCGCTGGGCAAAGGACGCGTATTACGCGAATCTGCGGCTGTTGCTGGCAAACGCGTGGCGCTGCTGGCCTTTGGTGCACCCTTGAGTACAGCGCTGGCGATTGCCGCCCAGCTGGATGCCACGGTTGCCGATATGCGTTTTGTAAAACCGCTGGATGATACTCTGGTCGCATCACTGGCGGCATCACATGATCTGCTGGTGACGTTGGAAGAAAACGCCACGGCTGGCGGTGCCGGTAGTGCAGTGCTGGAGTCGCTGGCGAACGCGGGGCTGTCGGTTCCGGTTTTGCTGAGTGGTTTGCCGGATCGCTACATCGAGCATGCCAGTCCGGGTCGTCAGTGGCTGGACGCGGGACTCGATAGCGTCAGTATGCTGGACCGTGTTCGGCAGCGTCTTGCGCGCTGCTGATCGCCGTCACACCAGACTGTTAATCAGCGTATAGCCAGTTCGCACATTTTTCCTGCCTGCTATCCGTCTGGCTGTCTCGGCCAGACTCACTGAATATGACCATGCCCGGCTAACATTCTGTAACACGTTCTTCCTCCGAGTTGATTAATCGGTGCTTTACTTAGGTAGACATCTGTTTTTTTGGGGGTAGGGGTGCACTCACATCACCTGCTATTGATTCCGGCTCTGGTACTGGCTCTGACGCTTGGGTTTGCCGACGTCTCTATCCTGCCGTGGGTGCTGTTGGGGATGGCCTCTATAGGGCCGCTCTGGCGCTCAGCTTCCGCCGTCACCGATAACGCCGAGCCGCAAAACCAGGCTGCAGACTTGCGAGTAACCGCTGACCAACTTCGGCATATTAAACAAATGGAGCGTTTGGCGGCGGTTGGCCAGCTGTCTGCCGGCATCGCTCATGAAATCAATAATCCGGTGGCGTATGTGGGCAGTAATCTGCATGCGATCCGTGCTGACATGGACGGCTTGTTGCGCTTTGTCGGCGCTGTTGATAACGCCGGTAACCGCCTTGATCCCGCCAGCGAGGCCTATCGTCTGATACTGTCTGCCTATCAGGATGAGGGTATCGCCGATATCGTCTCACTGATGCCCGAACGGGTGTCCGACAGCCTCGAAGGGGTTGATCGTATCAGCCATATCGTACGGGATATGAAACGCCTGATGCGAGGTGATCAGGGACCAAAATCCCCCAGTAGCATCAACGACGAACTCAACGCCATTATCAATATTGCCAGGATCGGGGTTGGTGGCGAGCTGACGCTGAACGTCGGCTTGCTGGACGATTGCCCCCCGGTGGTGTGTAACCCTGCACTGGTTGGGCAGGTGGTGCTGAATATCCTGGTGAATGCCATTCAGGCGGTGGATGAGCGTTATGGGGAAGTGAGTATTTATCAGCGGCAACATGCCCACGAGCTGGAAATTGTTATCTCGGATAATGGTATCGGCATCGGTGCGGATACGGTTGCCCGCGTATTTGAGCCATTTTACACCACCAAGTCGGCGGATGAAGGTACCGGCATGGGCCTGGCGTTAAGCCAGCAATTGATCGAGGAGCATGGCGGCCGTATTGAGCTCGAAAGCGAACTCGGTGTGGGCAGCTGTTTTCATATTTATTTACCCCTGATAGCGGAGGAGAGTAACCGTGTTTGAAGAGTGTCTGGCGCAGGAAGAGAGCGTCAAGGTTGGCCGGATTCTGCTGGTTGATGATGAACCCGCCATACTGCAAGCTCTGAAACGACTGTTATGTCGACAATATGACGTTGTGACCGCTGGCAGTGGTCAGCAAGCGCTGGATTTGCTTGAACAGGAAGCGTTTGACCTGGTCATCTCCGATATGCGCATGCCTGGGCTGTCGGGTGCGGATTTGCTTAAGGTCTGCTTTGAGCGTTGGCCTGAGATGGTGCGAGTGCTGGTGACCGGCTATGCCGATATGGAGTCCACCATTCGGGCTGTTAACGAAGGCAATATATACCGTTATATCAACAAGCCCTGGGATAACGACCAGCTGTGCTCTGTGGTGGCTGATGCCTTACAGTGCAAAATACTGCAAGAAAAGAACGAAAAACTGCAGGCCCGCATCAGGGAACAGAACAAGGAGCTGGCACGCTTTAATCATGAGCTGGAACAGCAAGTGGAGCAAAAAACCGATCAGGCAGGAGCGGCAGAAGCCAAATTGGAAGAAGCTTACCGCAGCCTGGTGCAAGAATTTAACAGCATGGTGCTGTTGCTGGTGGGTATGGTCGAGCAACGTAATGGTGAAGAACCCGGCAGTAGCGAGCGACTGGCGCGCTTGAGCAAGCTGTTTGGGGAATTTGCCGGCCTGGTAGGACAACCGATTCAGGATTTATATTATGCGGCGCTGTTGAAAAACATCGGCAAGATTACCTTGCCCGATGCCGTGCTGATCAAATCATGGACAACCATGAACCGGCTGGAAAAAAAAGAGTACTCCCGCTTTCCGGTGAATGGCCAGACCACCTTGATGCTGCTGGAACCACTGCAAAATTCTGCCAATATCATTCGCTCGCACATGGAGCTGTACAACGGCAAAGGTTTCCCCGATCGTCTTGAAGGGGATGCCATCCCGCTGGAATCACGCATTCTGCGAATCGTGACGGATTACGTCGACCTGCAGCGCGAACACAACTTTCTTGGCGAAAAACTCAACGAAGACGATACCCGCACCTACATGATCAAAATGGCGGGCTTGCGTTATGACCGCGCACTGATCGATCTGTTGATGGAAGTGCTGGAAGATTTTGATGAAGGTATTGTGCCCAATATGGACCGTATTCCCATCGCGGCAGCCAAGCAGGGCACCATACTGGCAAAAAGTCTGATCAGCCCGGCGGGTGTGGTGCTGCTGTCGGAAGGAACATTACTGACAGAGCGCCATGTCAGTAAATTACAGGCGTTACAGCGTCAGTTTGAAGGGCATCAGATCATGTTGCAGGTTCGCCACCCGGACAGCTCTGGCAGTGAGTGAGGCCGCGTTGACCATCACTCTCAGACCGGTTCGTCGTCCTGGTGGGTCAAGGGCGCCGTGGCGGCAGCGCTGCTGAGCATATGACCCAGTTTGCTGGCCTTGGTGCTCAGATAGCCTTCATTGTACGGGTTTCTGCCCACTTCGAGGGCGACGCGTTCAATCACCTTGACGCCAGCGTCTGACAACGCTTTTACCTTGCGCGGGTTGTTGGTCATCAGGCGGATCGCATGAATACCCAGGTGGCTCAGCATCGGTTCGCACATGCTGTAATCACGCAGATCGGCACCAAACCCCAATTGCTCGTTGGCTTCAACCGTATCGGCACCCTGATCCTGCAGATGATACGCCCGGATCTTGTTCAGCAGCCCAATGCCGCGACCTTCCTGGCGCAGATACAGCACCACGCCATGGCCAGCTTCGGACACGGCGCGCATGGCTTCTTCCAGTTGATAGCCGCAATCACAGCGCATGCTGAACAGCGCATCACCGGTCAGGCATTCGGAGTGAGCACGTGCCAGCACCGGCTCGCCGTTGCCAACATCCCCCAGCGTGAGTGCCACATGCTCTTTACCCGCGACGGTGTCTTCAAATCCGTGCATGGTAAAGACGCCGAACGGCGTTGGCAGCTTGGACGATGCAATGTATTGGATACTCAAGGCTCTCACCTCCGATAAAACAAGCGGCGTAGTCTATCAGCCCGGACAGCGATCACCCAAGTTTCCCTTGCCTTAAAAGCGGGGCTTCTTGATGTCACAATGGTCAGAATCGCTGGCTCAGGCAGGATAAAAAGCCTGAAAATGGCACACTTTTCATTAATTCTTGCGTTACGGTCGGGATTTTCTTCCTGCCGGAGCGTCTGGTTAACACACTGTTGCACAGGATAAATAGATGCTGATGATCGCCGGAGTTGTTCTGCTGTTGCTAGCGCTGATCTTGCCTGGCGTCTGGGTACGGCATGTACTTGTTCGCCACAGCTCGGCACGGGTGGATTTTCCCGGTACGGGCGGCGATATGGCCCGCCACCTGGTCAACAAGTTACAGCTGGCCAATGTGGTGGTTGAGGCGACGGAACAGGGGGATCACTATGATCCGCAGCAGCGTGCAGTGCGGTTGACAGCGGACAAGCTGGACGGAAAATCGCTGACGGCGGTCGTGGTGGCAGCCCATGAAGTGGGTCATGCCTGGCAACATCAGCGTGGTGAACGCATGTTTTACTGGCGCCAGGGGCTGGTCGCACTGGCGATCTGGATGCAGCGCCTGGCCCCGGTGGCGCTGCTGCTATCGCCCTTGCTGCTGGCGGTACAGCCGGGTTTGTCACGCTGGACTCTGCTGGCAGCGGTACTGGCGATGAGTATCAATGCGCTGGTGCAATTGGTGACGCTACCGGTGGAGCTGGATGCCAGCTTTAACAAAGCCTTGCCACTGTTACAGCAGGGCCAGTATCTGGATCAACAGGATATGGTTGCCGCGCGACAAATACTAAAAGCGGCAGCGTTAACCTACGTTGCCGGATCACTGGCCAGCCTGCTGAACGTCTGGCGTTGGCTGCGTTTTCTGAGGCGTTAAGTCGGCTCGCTGAAGGGCTCGGTATTGCACTGTACGTCGTGCACCGGCGGTTTGATCTGATCTTTCTACATGAGTAACGGAGCGGTGATGCCGTGTTTTGACTCTTTCCTGTTCTTTCCTGTTTTTCCTAAGACTCTCCTAATTCTTGTTCGGTAGCTTCTGCTGTGTGAGTCCATCACTTTGAACAGGAGCGACAACGATGCAATTCAAAACATTCACAATGCCACTGGTATTGATGGCTGGCATGACGACGGCTGGAGCGGCTTTGGCGGCGGTTCAGTCTTCAGAGCAAAACGGGCAACAGGCTGACCACGGCTATTTTGAGCACATAACCCAGGCTGCTGAACGACTCCTCAGCGATGGCTGTGCAGAGCTGCAAGATAATGACGCCCGAGGTATTGAACAGGCCGGAATCAGTCTTGCTGAAGCGATTTCCCTGGCTGAAAACCAGTTTGGTGGTATGGCTTCTCGTGCTGCTCTGGAATGGGACGACGGAATGTCGACATTCGATATCGAGATTGTCCATGGTGACCTGGTGATGGATGTGACTCTGGATGCTCGTGATGGCCAGGTGCTGGCGGCCAGTACCGATACGCCAGATGGCGAATACGACGATGAAGACGAGGGCGAGGGCGATGACTGATTCCAACCCCCAGCCTGAACCGTCGTTACTGGCCGATCAGGCATTGACATTGGCAGGCTATCGGGAACGAGACAGGAGTTACTACCCGACGACAGAATCACTGCTCAATAAAGTGCCAGAGATCACGTTGTACTTCTGGTTCATCAAGGTGCTGGCGACGACAGTCGGCGAAACCGCCGCGGATTTTCTGGATGTGAATCTGGGTTTGGGGCTAACCGTCACATCAGCGATTATGGCTGCTCTATTAGCGGTCTGTCTGGTTGGACAATTACGGGCCGATCGTTATGTGCCCTGGCGGTATTGGGTCTCGGTGGTGTTGATCAGTGTGGTGGGAACCCTGGTTACCGACAACCTGACCGATAACCTTGGCGTGCCGCTGGGGCTAACCACCGGGGTGTTCAGTGCTGCTCTGTTGGCGGCGTTTGCTATCTGGTTTTGGTGTGAAAAAACACTGTCGATGCACAGCATTGTGACGCGTCGTCGTGAGCTGTTTTACTGGTTGGCCATCTTGCTGACATTTGCCCTGGGAACCGCCGCCGGGGATCTGGTGGCAGAATCCCTGAAGCAGGGCTTTGGCGTGTCGACGCTGCTGTTTGCGGCGGCGATAGCGCTGGTGGCCGGGGCGTATTATGTTTTCCGGATCAATGCCATGTTGGCATTTTGGCTGGCGTACATTCTGACCCGGCCATTGGGGGCCTCGTTTGGTGACTTGCTAGCGCAGCCAGTGGCAGAGGGAGGTATCGGCTTGGGCACCCTGGTGACCAGTGGGCTGTTCCTGACGGCGATTGGTGGGTTGGTAATATGGCTGACGCTGACGGGCAAAGATCTTGTGGCACCGAGGAAATCTGTATGAATGCGCTGAACCAAAACGTGGTGGATGCCAAAGACGTTGTGATGGCCAAAGTGCCAGAAGTGACATTGGCCTTCTGGGCGATCAAGATTCTGGCGACGACGCTGGGTGAAACCGGCGGCGATGCTGTCTCCATGTCGATGAATCTGGGCTATCTCGTCGGCACCGGGATTTTTGCGGCTGTTTTTCTCGTGGCGGTGATTGTCCAGATCCGTGCTGAGCGGTTCCATCCGCTGGTGTACTGGATCACGATTATTGCGACGACGACCGTAGGTACGACGCTGGCCGATTTTGCCGATCGTTCGCTGGGCATCGGTTATGCCGGTGGCACCTTGTTACTGCTGAGCCTGTTGCTGATGTCGTTGTTCAGTTGGCGCTGGACGATGGGATCGGTATCGGTCAGCAGCGTGGCGACGCCAAAAGCAGAGATGTTTTACTGGGTGACGATCATGTTCTCACAAACCCTGGGGACAGCACTGGGCGACTGGTGTGCCGATACGGCTGGATTTGGCTATAGCGGAGCGGCACTGCTGTTCAGCACCATGTTAGCGACGATCGTGGTGGCCTATTATCACAGTCGAATTTCACCAACGCTGTTGTTCTGGGCAGCCTTTATTCTGACCCGGCCGCTGGGCGCCGTGGTGGGCGATTTTCTCGACAAGCCCATCGCATCCGGCGGGCTTGAGTTGAGCCGTTATACCGCGACAGCGGTGTTGCTGGGCGGTATTGCCATTTTGTTGATGGTCACCCGCCAGCGGGCGGCGGCGGCATCACACTAATGGAGGTAGTTACGTGCGAATCCTGCTGGTTGAAGATGACCCGATGATTGGAGAGGCGGTGGTGACGGCATTAAAAGATGCCGCCTACGCGGTGGACTGGGTGCGAGATGGCGTATCCGCCACTCATACACTGGCTTTGGGTACTCACGAAGCGGTGTTGCTGGATTTGGGCCTGCCAGGGCAGGACGGTCTGGAGGTGCTGCGACGGTTGCGGGCAGCGGGTAATTCGCTGCCGGTGATCATCGTGACTGCCCGAGACGGTGTCGAAGACCGTATTCGCGGGCTGGATCTGGGCGCGGATGACTATCTTGTCAAACCGTTTGATATTCAGGAGTTGTTGGCCCGCTTGCGGGTGGTGATGCGTCGTCAAGGCGGGCATGCCACGGCGAAACTGGCTAACGGGGTCGTGAGTCTTGATCTGGGCACGCGCTTGGCGCAGGCAAGCGGCAAGGACGTGCTCTTGAGTGCGCGGGAGTTTGCCTTGTTGCAAGCCTTGCTGCTACGGCCTGGGGTGATTCTCGGACGGGATGAGCTGGAAGAGCGTATTTATGGCTGGAATGAAGAAGTGGAAAGTAATGCGGTGGATTTTCTGATTCACGGTGTGCGCAAAAAACTCGGCGCTGCCATTGTTAAAAATGTCCGTGGTGCGGGCTGGATGGTGGATAAACCACTGTGAGTCGTTCACTGCAATATCAGCTAACCCGCAAGCTCAGTGCCGTGATCATGTTGTTTGGATTGATGGCTGCCGTGGCGTCGTTTGTTCTGAGTTTCAGTGAAGCGCGGGAGTTTCAGGACGACTTGTTACAGCAGATCGCGGTGTTGGGGGTCAGGGATACATCGGCTTTAGCGGTCGATATGCCGGTGAGCGACCCGGAATCCCGTATCTGGGTGTTTCATGTACCTGATCACGGGGTTCCTGGCCAGACGGTTCCTGACTGGTTAAGTGCCGAACTGGGCGCCGGTTTTCATACCCTGCCGATGGCGAGCGGTGATCTGCGGGTGTATGTCTATACGCCGGAAAACGGGCCGCGAGTGCTGGTGGCCCAAGCCACAGAAGCGAGAGACGAAGTGGCATGGGCCAGTGCTCTGCGCACCCTGGCACCGTTGCTGTTACTGTTGCCCTTGTTGTGTTGGTTGATGGTGCGGATTCTACAACGTGAGTTTGCTGCTGTCGGGGCTTTGACCAACACACTGGATGAGCAGGAGGCGGAGCGTCTGGAAGCACTGGACGAGGCCGGTTTACCTCGTGAAATATTACCCTTTGTTCAGGCGATCAATCGTTTGCTGCTTAGAGTCGGGGATCTGATGCAGCAGCAACGTCGTTTTATTGCTGATGCGGCCCATGAGTTGCGCAGCCCGCTGACGGCATTGTCGCTACAAATCCAGAATCTGGAGCAGGTATCCTCCCCGGCGGAGTTGCAGCAGCGCATTCAACCGCTGCACCTTGGGATTGGGCGGGCACGGCAATTAGCCGAGCAGTTGCTGGAGCTGGCCCGAACCCAGTCTGTAGCAGAGCCACCAGAACCAGTAGAGGTGCACTCCCTGGTACTGCAACTGTTAGCCGAGTTTCACCCTTATGCCGAGGCTGGTCATATTGATCTCGGGCTGGAGGATAACGCCCGGTGTATTGTCTCTGCCCATCGGGAATCGCTGCGTTTGATCCTCAGTAATGCATTGGATAACGCCTTGAAATACACTCCTGCGGGTGGCTCGGTGACCTTGCATTTATCTCAAGAGCAGAACATGGCGGTGATCGAAGTGATTGATACTGGCCCTGGTATACCGGCAGTAGAATTCAGTCGGGTGTTTGATCCCTTTTACCGGATACCCGGTTCGCCAGGCGTTGGCAGTGGTCTGGGCTTGTCAATTGCGCGCGAAGCCGCAACCCGTAATGGTGGCGTTATGACGTTAGCCCGTGGTGTGGATGGCGTTGGGCTGGTGTTTGGTTATCGTCAGTTGTGCCGTGCGCTTTAGCCGCGAGGCGGATACCGATATCAGCCAATAAACGCATGCGCAGCCTGTATCACTACCCAGGCAAATATCCCCGCCAGCACATCATCAATCATAATGCCAAAACCGCCATGAACCTTCTGGTCGAGCCATTTGATCGGCCAGGGTTTGAGGATGTCGAAGAAGCGGAATAATACAAAGCCGGCCACAATCCATTCCCAGCCAGATGGCACCAGAATGTAGGTTATCCACAAGCCAATCCATTCATCCCAGACAATTCCGGGGTGGTCATGTACGCCCAGGTCGTCGGACGTGCGTTGACATAAATACACGCCGAATGCGAAGCCGGATAGCAGCACCCCCAGATACGGTAGCAATGGCATATCGTGTAGCAATAGCCACCAGATGGGCAAGGCCGCCACCGTGCCGAAGGTGCCGGGTGCCTTGGAGGCAAGGCCGGAACCCAGGCCGAAAGCCAGCCAGTGAGTCCAGGATGTCAATTGAGTTCGAGCCACAGGCCACTCCGTCAGCACGTATCAGCATAAAAGTCATGGTGCAAAGGCAGCGATCATAAGGTGATGCCCGGCAGACTGCCAGTGGTTATCCGGTACGATCGGCCAAGGTCACAGCGTATCTTGCGGGTCGATATCCAGATGCCAGCGCACCTGATGAAAGCCTTTTTGCTGGTGGAGAAAATCGACCAGCGGATCCAGCACGGAATGCAGGCCGGTGCGTTCGCCGCTGAAAAGCTGCAGTTGCTGGCGAAAACGGCCGGCGCGACGTTCCATAATGGCCGGAAATGGCCCGACCAATACCAGAGGACTGAGTTGGTCTGGCTGGTTGCGGCGCTGGGCCGACTGTTGTTGTAAAAACTGGCGAGCCAGTTGCAACAGCTGCTCGGCGAGGTGACGTTGCGGTGATTCGGCCCGCAGCATGGCCATATGGCTGTACGGTGGCAGTTGTTGTTGCTGGCGTTCTTGCAGCAGCGCCAGCGCCAGCGCGTGGTAGCCGTTATCGATCAGCAGGTTCAACTGCGGATGATCGGCATACAGGGTCTGAATCCAGACTTCACCCGGATGTTCGGCGCGGCCAGCACGGCCAGCGACTTGCAATATGAGTTGGGCGGTGTGCTCCATGCCACGGAAATCGGCACTGAACAAACCGGCATCGGCATCGACAATCACCACCATGGTGACCGCCGGAAAATGGTGACCCTTGGCCAGCATCTGGGTACCAATCAACAGCCGCTTACCGGGTGAATGAATATCTTGCAGTAATCCGTCGAAGGCCTGCTTGTTCCGCGCGGTATCGCGATCCACACGGGTAGTGGGGACGTGCGGGAACAGCATCGACAGCTCATCCTGCAATCGCTCAGTGCCTTGTCCCAGAGCGCGGATTTTGTCGCTGTGGCAGTTAGGGCAGAATCCGGGCACTGCCTGCTGAAAGTCACAATGATGGCAATGCAGATGTAATGGCGACTGATGCAGGGTCAGGCGCGCATCGCAACGTCGGCACTCGGCCAGCCAGCCACATTCCTGACAGGCCATCAGTGGGGCATAACCGCGCCGATTGATAAAGACCAGCACCTGGCGATTGGCATCCAGATGTTGCTGCATTTTGGCAATCACGGGTTGCGCCAGACCAAAGGTCAGCGGCTGATGCAGGATGCTGTGCAGCTTCATACCCGGCGGCTTGGCGTTGCCTGCTCGCTGGGTCAGTTTGAGGTGCAGGTAGCGGCCGGTCAGAGCGTTATGCAGCGATTCCAGCGATGGGGTTGCTGACCCCAGCACGATAGGAATCTTGGCCTGTTTGGCGCGCACCATGGCAAAGTCGCGGGCAGAATAACGCACACTGTCCTGCTGCTTGAATGAGCCGTCGTGTTCTTCATCCAGAATAATCAGCCCGAGATCGGGCAGCGGCGTAAAGACCGCCGAGCGGGTACCAATCAGAATCCGGGCGCTGCCATCGCGGCACTGGCACCAGGCCTGCAAGCGTTCACGATCATTCAGGCCGGAGTGCATCAGGGCAACGGGTACATCAACCCGCTCACGGAAGCGTTGCACCGTTTGTGGCGTCAGACCAATTTCCGGCACCAGTACCAGCACCTGCTGACCCCGTTGCAGTACCTGTTTGAGATGCTGCAGATACACTTCGGTTTTACCTGAGCCGGTGATGCCTTCCAGCAGACTGGGCTGAAATCGCCCCAGCTGTTGGTTCAGTTGCATCAGGGCCTTGTGTTGCTCATCGTTAAGTGGCAAGTCGTCGCGTCGCAGTGGCGCGATGGCAGGTATTGGCAGCCGTTGTTGTGTTTCGATCAACCCCAGCTCTGCCAGCCGTCGCAGTTGTGCCAGGGTAAAGCCCTGGGCCGTCAGCTTGGCATGCGTCCACACCGGTTGCTGCTGGAAACATTGCCACAGCGCCTGCTGTTGCTTGCCGCGTAAGGCAACTTTGGGCTTGCTCAGCGGCTCGGGGTTGGTTTGTGGTTCTGAAGTCTGTGGTTCGGAGTCGATCTGAGGCAGGATAGCCCAACTTTGCTCTTGTGCCTCTTGCAGGGATCCGCCCCGACGCAACAGTGCCGGTATCATCAGCTCCAGCACTTCGCCAGGGCTGTGATGATAATAGCGCGCCAACCATCGCCCCAGTGTCAGCTGACTGGCATCCAGCAAAGGTTCATCATCAAGACGTTCCAGCAAGGGTTTGAGCTTGCCAGCGGGTACATCCGTCGTCTGCGCGGTGCCGACCACGATGGCGGTCAGTAATTGCTGGCCAAAGTTAACCCGTACCCGCTGTCCGGGCTTCCAGGTGTCTTCCGGCTCACCAGCGGGAGGAAGATAGTCGAAACAGCGCCGTAAGGGCACTGGTACAGCGACCTGCACGACGTAAAAAGGCATGAAAAAACTTGCTGACAAAAAAGGCTCTGGTATTATGCGCGTCCTTATTGTCTGTGCAAGGGGCTGATGCGCGGTTTATCGCAGGCATTACTCCATGGCGACAGCGAGTATTTGAAGTTTTTCTTAACAGTAACGCGGTGCCTGTCCGATGGTCGGAAGGTGGCGGCGTGAAGACCCGAGGTGCCCCATGAAACAAGATATTCATCCTGCATACGCTGAACTGACTGCTACCTGTTCTTGCGGCAACATTGTCAAGACCCGCTCCGCCAAGCCTGGCGAAATGTATCTGGACGTATGTTCCGCTTGCCACCCTTTCTACACCGGCAAGCAGAAAACAGTGGATACCGGCGGCCGTATTGACCGTTTCAACAAGCGTTTCGGTGGTTTTGGCAAGAAGTAATCCCTGTTTCTGCCAGAATTCCGCAACACCAAAACCCGCTTCGGCGGGTTTTTTTGGGTCTGAGGACAATAACAACAGCAGCTCTGAGTGGCCAGGAGGCCAATGCCTGAATGGCAGCATAGGTAGGAGGTAGAGTGGCTGGTGGTGCAGAAAAGACGAAAAGACCATGCCGACAAGCTCACCCGGCTGACTTGGTCGCCCGGTGAAGAAGGTCGGCATGGTCGGTAACCTTATTGCTCGCAGTTGTATTTTTAGCAGCCGTTAATGTTTAATCCATATCTGGCTCAAACAAGTTCCGTTTCATATAAAATTTCACCCATACTGCCGCAATAATACTCAACAGCAGCAAGATACCACCGGTGATGCTGTATACCATATGGGTCATTTCTGGTGCCGGAGAGTTATTCAGGGCAACGTACAGCATGGCAATAATCCCGAGAACTTGCGGTAACGGGTAAAAGGGTGTGCGGTACGGACGGACATGATCCGGCATACGTTTACGTAATACCAATACATCAATATGTGCCACGCTGTAGGCCAATAACCAGCTGGTGGTAGCGGCGATAATCAACATGATCAGAGAATCAATACCAAAAATAAAATAAGGAATAGTGGTTAAGCCTGCCATCATCACAATACCGACCCAGGGAGCATCAAAACGGTTATGTGCTTTTAATTGTGGGAAAGCCTGGCCTTCGTCCGCCATGCCTTTCAGCATTCTGGGCACCGCCGCCAGAATGGTATTCATTGTGCTGCAAGTAGCCGCCAGAGCCATTATCGTGGCAATGATCAGACCGCTTTGTCCGAATACCGCCTTGGCATAATCCAGGAAGGGCAGTGGCGAGCCGAGCAAGGTATCCAGATCCAGATAAAGGCTGGCACCAAAAATAAAGGCAACAAAAATAGTAAAGATAAAAAACAGCGATAAATGCATGGCCATCGGAATATTTTTCTGCGGGTTTTTCACCTCATTGATCATTGGGCAAATAAACTCGACCCCGACCATGGTCCATAATGCCAGGCCAATCAAACCAATAAAGCTGCCATCCATAATACCCGCCATACTCCAGTCTACTGTGGCACCTGTCAGAGTAGGGTGTGGTTCGGCAGTACCGGTAATGGCCACCAGACCAGTAATAATCAGGGCACTGACCAGAATAAAGGCCAGAATATTCTGTACTTTGGCAAAGACATCGGTACCAACCAGGTTGGTAATAGTGAATACCAGTAAAATAAGCAGAGGAATCAGTTTTTCGGGTAATACGCCGGGTAGCAGTTCACCCAACATAGCATCGACCAGAAACATCTCAACGGGCAAGGCTAATACCGCCACCACCACATAACCGGCAAAGACAGATACAATCGCCGGAAAGTGTCCGATGGCTTTTTGTGTATAGGTTGCCAGCGTCCCTTCTTGCGGGAACATCAACGACAATTCTGCAAAACTCATGGCATTGAATTGCGCCAGCATCAAGGCGACCAACATGGCGACAATAAAGCTCAGACCGCCAATGCCCAGGCCTTGTAGCGCTGAAATCATTGCTCCCTGAACAATCACCAGGCCAATACAAACCGCCATCATGGTCAGCAGACCAATTTTGACTTTTTTATCCGTCCCTGCTTTTTGATCAATCGATTTGGTTGTTGCTGTGTGTGCCGTACCGCTCATGTTCTGTACCTCGTGTGAGTAAAACCGTTGTTAGGTATGTCAGAGTCGATCAAACCGGTAAGGGTCTGGGTCGATAATGGGGGCCACATTGGCGACCAGGTCTGCCGCCAGCTGTCCGGCTGCTGGCCCGGTACCAAATCCGTGCCCTGAAAACCCGGTAGCGATCGTCAGGCCAGGAATGGCACCGATATGGTCGATCACCGGATTGGAATCAGGGGTTACGTCAATCACGCCAGCCCAGGCTTCTTCTACCCGAGCCTGCTTGAACGCCGGCCAGGCATCGGCAAGATTAGTGAGTGCCTCTTGATTGAGGCCAGGGTTAAAGGCTGGGTCGAGAGTACGAATCTGTTCAAAGGGTGAGCGGCTGTCAGCTCCCCAGCGCCGGGCCAGTGCAAGGTCTTGCAGAAAGGCACGGCCTAACGAGGTACGCAAAAAACTGCGCTGGGTACGCAGCTGAGTGAGATAACGCCAGCCGATCAGTAGATGGTCGAGAGTAATCGGAGCATCCAGAGCACCCCGCTGGGTGATAATAAAACCGCCCCCTTGATGCTTTCTGAAAGAGAAATCCGGGCCACCCACCGAAATATTGGTTGGGCCAATCATGGGTTGGGTGCGTAATACCGAACAGATCAGTGGCAATGTGGGTAACGACACCCCTTGATTACCGAGGAAACGACGGGACCAGGCGCCGCCAGCCAGCAGTACCTGCTCACAGCGTATTTCACCTTTTTCGGTGACAACGCCACAGATCTTGCCGCCCGCCGTCGACAGCGTCCGGACAGCACAGTGCTGAATCAGTACCGCGCCTTTGGCAATTGCCGCCTTGGCGATGGCACTGGTAGCGATGGCCGGTTCTGCACGGCCATCCGACGGCGTATAAATGCCGCCTCTCCACTGGCCCTGACCTCCTGGTACGTGGCGATCGATGTCTTTGGCGGTCAATAATTGCGAGTCCAGCGACAGTGATTGCACTGAATCTGACCAGGCTTCGTGCATGGCCATTTGTTCTGCGGTTTTGGCCAGAAACATAATGCCGGACTGCTGATAGCCCACCGACTGACCGATGCGTTCCGGCATCCCGGCCCAGAGTCGATCGGCCGCCAAGGCCAGAGGGACATCGGCAGCATGACGGCTGGTTTTACGTATCCAGCCCAGGTTGCGTGACGACTGCTCGCCAGCAATGTGGCCTTTTTCCAGTAAAACCACGGGGATATTACGTTCCGCCAGCGCCAGCGCGGCACTGATACCGACAATGCCACCACCGATAATAACGACGGTGGTGGCGTCAGGTAATTGATCGGTGGTGTGTACTGCTTCCAGTGTTTTGGTCATAAGCTTGCTGCCGACTTCAACGGGTTTCCGGGTATCACCTGACACAATCAGGCGATGGTGATTGTTTCTACGGTGGCTTGCGAGGCGCCACGGTAAGCGGTGACTTCCAGTTCCACCTTGTAGACGCTGGAACCCAATGGCGGGCAAGTCACGGTAGTGGCCGGATTGATGCCCTTGAACTTCTCACCAATCAGCGTCATCACTGTATGCACGTCGGCAGGCTCCTGAATAAACACTCGTGAGCACACCACATCCGCCAGGCATGAATCGGCTGCCACCAGTGCGGCTTCTATGTTGCTGAACACCTGGTGTGTTTGCCCCAGTACGTCGTCAGGAATCTCTTTGGTCAGCGGGTTGCGGCCAGCGGTATTGGAAACGTAGAGCCAGTCATCGACGGCAACCAGACGGGAATAGCTGCCGATTTCTTCGAATTTCGAACCGGTTTTTACTTTTACGATTTTGGGCATTTGGAGTATCCCGGCATTGAGTGCCTGTAAGTCAGAAGGAGCACCGCCAACGACCACTGGGACGTTGGCAATTAGCAGAAGCGGCTAGCGCAGCTCCGGGGTATCCCAAAGGTTCAGCTTGACGCCAATACCCTGTTCAATCGCGCTGCGATAAATCACCGTGGCCCAGGCGACGTCTTCGACCGGCATACCACCGACCGACAAAATGATGATTTCTTCATCGTTGGTACGCCCTGGCGTGGCTCCGGCAGTGATAGCACCAAGGTCTTCCAGTTGATCGAGGGACAGTTTTCCTTCATCGACCATATCCATAAAACGGGCGCCGATAATCGGAATATACTGGTGAGCCGGTTTGGGTACTTCTTCGAACCAGGCCTGATATAGCCCGGTGTTATCCAGCACTTTACGGACATCGTTTTGTTCCATGGCATCATCCAGGCGACAGTACGCTGGCATCGAAAGGAAACAGCCTGGTTTGACCCATTCCCGTTTGACTTCCGGGTAGCTGGATATATCACCGGTTTCGTTGGAATTACAGTAAGTGACGATATCAGAATCACGTACAACGTCTTCCAGACTATCCACAACAGTGATGGTTGTAATCTGTGGGTAGGTTTCTTTTATCCAAGTAATAAAACTATCGAGACTTTTCTGGCCACGACCTTTTACTTTAATGGTATCGATATCCGGGCAAGTGGCCATAAAGGCCGCAATAGAGGTTTTACCCATAACGCCAGGCCCCAATAGACCCACCGTTTTGGAATCTTTTCGAGCGAGATGACGAGCTCCTACACCTGGCACGGCTCCGGTGCGATAAGCCGACAGCAGGTTGGCTGACATATAAGCCATGGGGGCACCGGTATCAATATCATTCAGAATGAACATCAAAATAGAGCGGGGTAAACCTTTTTCACGGTTGGCGATGTTCGAGCCATACCATTTCACCCCACAGGTCTGGAATTCACCACCCAGATAAGCAGGCATCGCCATCAGACGACGGTCGGCAGTGGGTTTTGGCATGGTTGGAAATGGCGACTCTTCCGGAAAGGTAATCATGGCACCATGAGAATCACTATTTGGCCCCGCCATGCGATAATCACCTTGGTGTAATAAGGTGAACATGCTTTCCATTGTATCGACACATTTGGCCATATTCATAACGCCAGCTTTGATCATGTCCGGCTCGGAAAGATAAATAAAATCGATTTTCGTATTCTCTGACATAACATCACCTTGGATCTGGGAATGAGCACTTTCGTACTTGTATTCAGCTGCCATGCACTCATCAGAATAAATAATGATTGGCCAAACTAATGAACCGGGCTAGCTGTGGAAAGATATAATCCTAGACGGAGAAAAATCTCTCGTATTGAACTTTTGCGACATGAAATCAAGAAAGACAGACAGCAAAATGTTTGGCACTTTCTTTGCTTGAGATGGCGTATCCTAGATATATTCAGCGAGCGAATTTAAGCCATGTCTCATGCTTCCCTTGTTCGTTATCTTGCTGGAATTCGCTCCAAACAACCCTGGTTGGTGCTTAATTCTGCCGAGACATTTTCTCTGTCGGGGTCGGATAATCCGGTTATTTCCCACTTCTACAGTTTTGAAGCCAAAGATTCCACCGAAGCCACGTTTGCGATCCCGGATGGCTGCATCGACATCCTGTTTGACTGTGACAGCAGCCAGCCGACGGCAGAAGTCTTTGGCACGCCGATGAAAGCCATCGACATCGACCTGAGCAGCCATCATCGTTATTTTGGTGTGCGATTTGTGTCTGGTGCCATGCCCGATTTTCTGAATGTCTCGGCGGAAGAACTGATTGAGCAGCACTATGGCTTTCAGGAGCTGGTTCCTGAGTCAAATCAAGTGTTTGAAGAGATCGTGACAAGCACAAACTTTGCCGAACAGGTGGCTTTGTTTAGTCAGTTTTGTGCAGGTAAGGCGGTGCGTAAATCGTCAAATTTGACGGCCCAGGCAGTGCGCAGTATCTGCGAAAGCCATGGCAGTATTCATATTAACGACCTGGAAAAATTAACCGGCTACACCACCCGCTCGTTGCAGCGTCAGTTTCGGGCCGACATGGGCATGTCACCCAAGGCATTCAGCCAGATCATACGCTGCCAATCGGCGGTTTATGATATTAATCACAGTGATCAGGTGGCCTTTTCGGACTTGGCATCCGACCTCGGCTTCAGCGATCAATCCCACTTTTCCAGAGAATTCAAAAAGCAGGTTAATGCCACACCGCTTGACTATCTCAAGCGTGTGAAACACGGAAACTACTTGGAGCGCATCCGTTATTTATGACCAATCCTCGTTCATCCAAAGCCATTCCGCACTAAACTTGTGCTGAAACGAGTGGCATAAACACACCCGACGAGGCGCCTCGCCGATCTTGACGGTCGCGAGACGGATGAAAACGTCTGCTTTGGCCAATATTAGCCGCGCTTGTCGGCCACAAACGGGTTGGTTTTGCGCTCATGGCCAAAGGTGGAGCGGGGGCCATGGCCAGGTATAAATTCAATTTCATCCCCGAGTGGGAACAGCTTGTCGCGAATCGAACGGATCAGATCGGCATGATTCCCCTGCGGAAAGTCGGTGCGGCCAATCGAACCGTTAAAAATCACATCACCCACTAACGCCAGTTTTTGCTCTGGTTGCACAAATACCACATGGCCGGGGGTATGACCCGGCGTATGAATCACATCCAGAGTCACATCGCCAACCGTGACCTGCTCGCCGCCAGTCAGCCAGCGATCTGGAGTAAACATCTCAACATCCGGCAGACCAAACATCTGAGCCTGCTGCGACAGCGCCTGAATCCAGAAGTTATCACCCTTGTGCGGCCCTTCAATCGGTAACTGATAACGTTTGGCCAGCTCGGCCGTGCCGCCAACATGGTCGAGATGAGCGTGAGTCAGCAGAATTTTTTCCGGCTTGGCGTCCATGGCATTGAGTTTGGCGATAATCCGCTCAATATCACCACCAGGGTCAACAATGGCAGCCCGGTGCGTGGCTTCACACATCAGAATGGTGCAGTTTTGTTGGAAGGCAGTTACCGGCACGGTGGCAGTGATCAGGGCCATGGTGGTTGGTTCTCTCTGACGGATAGTGATTCTGAGGATTATTCGGCTGTCGGCCGTGGTGGCCACTGTATCAGAATTTCTTCAACGTCGGCGTCTGGCCCTGATAGCGGGGCATCATCATGCCGAGATCGGCGTTGATATAGGTGGGGTCGGCCACCAGGTAGCGTTTGCCTTCAAACAGCCAGCCGCTGCCGGTTATGGCGGTGTCTGTGGTGTTCATGGCAATGGCGGTGGCGACGTGGCCGGGTAATTCGACAATTAGTACCTCGGCGTCCAGTAGTTGTTTTGCCAACCAGCCAAACAGGGCGGCGCGGTCTTCGCAGTCGGAATAGGGGTAGTGCAGGGTTTCCAGTGGAAACAGGTAGTTTTCACTATGGAACTGTTCGGCGTCGGTTTCATAGCGAAAGCCGGTTTGCACCAGCCGCAACAGGTAGTTGATTTTGCTCTGGCGATCGTTCAAGCGGGCCAGTCTGGGGCGCAATTGCTCCAACAGCTGGTTGGCGGTTGTGGCGGGCAGTCCGGCCTGGAAGTAACCGGGCAGTGCCAGTTGTGGGTAGGTTGCCAGGTAGTCGCTGTAGTCGGCCGGGTAGCTGACCTTGAGATCCTGCTGCTGGCCTTGCCAGTTAAAGCTCACGGTGCGTGTTTCCTGAGCGCCACCCGGAATAAAACGGTAGGGGTCGGCAAAGCCGATGGGTCGGGTGCCGAGTTCGTGAGCGCCTTGATAGGTTTTGACGGTGCCAATCCCCAGCGGTTGTTCTCCGGGCTGCAGTGCGTAATAACGTTGATGGTCGAGTTCAAAGTAGGTAACGCCGTAAAGGGCTTCTTGTGCTGGCAGTAACAGGTGGATCTGCTGGTTATAGGCGACTCTGGCATCAAAACCGGCTTTTACCAGTAAAAACCAGCAGCTCAATACCTGGCTGTCTGGGTCGTTATGCAGGGCGTGGGCAAACTGGTTAAACAGCAAGGCGGTGGCCCAGTCGTTCAGTTGCCAGTCCGCAGCGGCGGTTTTTAATGCGCTGACAAGGGATTGGTGCAGGGTGCTGGCGAGTTGCTGCCAATAGGCCGCAATGGTCTTGTTATCGGGACGGCCGCTGAAAGTACTGTCGAAGCCTTCGGGAATGTCGAGGCTGAGCGTTCTGCCATAAAATGCAAGTTGTACGGTGTTGGCGCTGGTCGGCAGTTGTTCTGGAGGTACTATGGCGATGCGGGGGGGCGGAACGGGTACCGGCGGCGCTTGCTCGGGCGAGGGTATGGGTGACGTTGGCTCGGCTGGCTGGTTATCTGCCGTTGGTTGTTCCGGGGTGTCTGTGGGCGGGGCGATCGGGATTTGATCCGGTTTGGGTTCGGGGTCGCGCTGTTGGGCCGGTTCGACCTCGACGTTTTTCCAGCGTTGGTTCAGAAACGTCAGAAAGGCGCGGTCGTTTTTATCCAGATAAGACTGATAGTCGTTACGGGTTTGCTGTAACCACTGTTGGTAGTCATCGGTTTGCGAGGGGGTAGCGGCCAGTGAAAGTGAGCAGGGTATCAGCGCAACGGCAGCAAGGAGGCTGCGTAAACCTTTCTGGAATCTGGCGTTCATGGTTCTGCATTCTCCGTTGCTTTCAGGCTCTATAGCTGCGGCGGAGTGAGGGTATCGCGTCCGCCGCAAACCGGAGAGTCGTTTATTTCAGCTTGGCAATTTCTTCGGCCAGTTCATCAAACGATTTTTCGGACTGAAATTTTTGCCACAGCGCCTTGTCGTTTGCCATGGAGGTTTTTAATGCCTGTTCGGCCACCTGGGCCATGGTGTCGGCATTCAGGCCGACCAGTACCACCATTCCGCCGCTTGGGGTGGGCATCTGACGCAGGATTTTGGAGCCGACCAGCGTTTCCTTGGTGATCTGGCGCGTGACCGAGGAATTGACTTTGTCGACGGTTTCGCTATCACCGGCTCCGGTGGTTTCGGCGTACTGCTTGATCATGTTCTGGACTTCAATCCGCATGGTTTGAGCCAGCTCAACACGGGCAGCCGTTGCCGCCATCTGTTTCATAAAGTTGGGGCCTGCGGCGGTTTTGTCGGCATAACCGATGGCTGTCAGATCAACTCCTTCGACCGGTGCACCACACACCCACTCCGGTGCCTCCTTGCCCGAGCCATCGGCAAAGGCGCAGCTGACGGGCTGGGTTTCAATCGACTGATTTGATGAACAGCCAACCATCACCGCGATGGTGGCTGCCATTGCCCAATGTTTACAGGCCATAACGTTCTCCTTGTGTCGTGCTTGTGTTGTGTGAATGGGGCCAGTTCCGTTTGGAAGGCCGACACCCATAATGGTTCATTGTTGCAGTGCTTTTCTGGCGAGTGATTACTTTACGCCAGAAAAGCGACGCTTTTATTGATTTGGTCAACAAGGCTGCGACTTCGAGCTGGTTGCTCAGTGGCCACAGTGCCCACCTGCGTGTGCATGGCCATGGGCCAGTTCTTCGGCTGTGGCTGCTCGGGTGCTGAGAATGGACACTTGGAAATTCAGTGTTTTGCCGGCCAGCGGATGGTTGGTGTCGACATCGGCCATAAACTTGCCAACCTTGACGAGTGTGACCTTGCGCGGGCCATGTTCGGTTTGCACCTCGGCGGTCATGCCTGCGCGCCAGCGTTTGGCCCCTTGCAGGTGTTTTACCGGCACCCGTTGCAGGGCATCGCTACGAGGTTGGCCATAAGCCTGCTCCGGGGTCAGGGTCAGCAGCAGTTCATCACCTGCCGCGTGTCCGCTGAGGGCAGTTTCAAACGCCGCCAGCATCTGGTTTTTACCGTGCATATAAAATACGGGCTCGCCATCGAAGGTCGACTCAATCAGTTGATCATCGGTGTCGGTCATGCGGTAGTGTAATTCAACAACAGTATTGGCAGTAATCATCTTGGTTTCCAGCGTATCGTCCAGCTGCAGAGTATCCGGTTGTCGACCAGAGCAGGCAACTATTTACCGCAAGTTACCGCAAGCCAAGGCAAGCGCTGCTGCAAACAGAATCCCGTTAGCGGCACTTGATTTCGTGACTGACGGCCCCATCTTTTACCGCTGACCCGAATGTAAGCAGGAAGACGTTATGACAACAATTGTATCCGTCCGGCGCGGTGACCAGGTGGTGATTGCTGGTGATGGCCAGGTCTCACTGGGTAATACTGTGATGAAAGGCAATGCGCGCAAGGTGCGTCGGCTCTACAACAACCAGGTATTGGCCGGTTTTGCAGGCAGCACTGCGGATGCATTTACCCTGTTTGAAAAATTTGAGGCACAACTGCAACAGCATCATGGCCAGTTGACGCGTGCCGCCGTGGAGCTGGCCAAAGAGTGGCGCTCAGACCGTGCCCTGCGCAAGCTGGAAGCCATTCTGGCAGTGGCTGATCACACGGCGTCATTGATCATTACCGGTAATGGCGACGTGGTACAGCCGGAAGAAGACCTGATTGGCGTGGGATCCGGTGGCCAATATGCGTTGGCAGCAGCGCGTGCGTTGTTACACAACACCGAGCTGAATGCGCGTGAGATTGCAGAAAAAAGCCTGACGATTGCGGGGGAAATCTGTGTATTTACCAACAACAATATGACGGTTGAATGCCTGTCTGGCGGAGATAACGCATGAGCGAAATGACCCCGAGAGAAATTGTGCACGAGCTGGATCGCCATATTATTGGTCAGCAGAACGCCAAACGCTCTGTAGCGATTGCCTTGCGTAACCGCTGGCGTCGCATGCAGTTGCCAAAAGAGCTGCGTGATGAAGTAACACCGAAAAATATCCTGATGATTGGTCCGACCGGGGTGGGTAAAACCGAGATTGCCCGGCGTCTGGCGAAGCTTTCCAATGCGCCCTTTATCAAGGTCGAAGCCACCAAGTTCACTGAAGTGGGCTATGTTGGCAAGGATGTAGAATCCATTATCCGTGATCTGGTCGAAACCGGCATCAAGATGCTGCGTGAGCAGGAGATGGTGAAGGTGGCACACCGGGCCGCTGCCGCCGCAGAAGAACGTATTCTCGATGCCCTGTTACCACCACCACGCTCCTCTACCCAGAGCGAGTGGGACACCACCACCGATGTCAAACCGGCAGACTCTTCAACCCGCCAGATCTTCCGCAAGAAACTGCGTGAAGGTCAGCTGGATGACAAGGAAATTGATATTGCTGTCTCCCAGACGCCGGTTGGCGTTGAGATCATGGCTCCTCCCGGCATGGAAGAAATGACCAGCCAGTTGCAGAGCATGTTTTCCAGTATGGGGAGTGAGAAAAAAACCACTCGCAAGCTGAAAATCGGTGATGCGCTCAAGCAGCTGCAAGACGAAGAAGCCGCGAAAATGCTGAACATGGATGACCTCAAGGCCAGGGCTGTCGAACTGGTTGAGCAGAATGGCATCGTCTTTATCGACGAAATAGACAAGGTCGCTAAACGAGGAGAGTCGGGTTCTGGCGGTGATGTCAGCCGCGAAGGGGTGCAGCGAGATCTGCTGCCATTGATCGAAGGCTGCACGGTCAGCACCAAACACGGCATGATCAAGACCGACCATATCCTGTTTGTGGCGTCTGGCGCGTTTCACCTGGTCAAACCGTCGGATCTGATTGCTGAATTACAGGGTCGCTTACCGATTCGGGTGGAGCTGCAGGCGCTGACGCCGGGCGATTTCGAACGCATCCTGACCGAGCCAAATGCATCACTGACCGAGCAGTACCGCGCTTTGATGAAAACAGAAGGTGTGGATCTTGAATTCCGCCCGGATGCCATCAAGCGGCTGGCCGAGATCGCCTACGAAGTGAATGAAAGTACTGAAAATATTGGTGCCCGCCGTTTGCACACCATTATGGAACGCCTGCTGGAAACGGTCTCGTTTGATGCCACCGACCTGACCGAGGCGGTCGTGATTGACGCTGCCTATGTTGAAGCCCAGCTGGGTGATGTGGTGAAAAATCACGATCTGAGCCAGTTTATTCTCTGATCTGAAACGTGAATTCAGCTGGCTGAATTCACGTTTGTTGTATTGCTATTGACAAGTAACAGAACAGGCAACAGACAAAGGGAGCGCATCACGCGCCCCCTTTGTTGATTACCGCTATTGTCGAGCCGCTATTGTCGAGCCGTTATTGTCGAGCCGCTATTGTCGTGTCACTACGGCTGCGACTCATGTCGTGCGAGCGATTACACCTTGAAGCGTTCGATCAGGCTATTTAACTGACGAGTACTCTCCGCCAGGCTGGTCACCGTGTTGTCGTTACGAGTCGCGTTTTCACTGATGGTACGCGAGGCCTCGGCAATCTGAACGATATTGCTACTGATCTCGTTCGACGCGACACTCTGCTCTTCGACGGCACCGGCAATACTCAGGTTCATCTCCGAGATGGTGCTGACCGCCGAGGAAATGGAGGCAATGGTTTCGCTGGCCTGCTTGGACATCTCCGAGGTCGTTTCCGAATTACGGGCATTTTGCTCCATTGACGATACTGCCTGCACCGCCTGTTCTTGCAGCCGTGAAATCATGTTGTTGATTTCCTGAGTGGATTCCTGAGTGCGGGAAGCCAAAGTACGCACTTCATCCGCCACGACGGCAAAACCTCGTCCTTGTTCACCTGCTCGTGCGGCTTCAATGGCCGCATTTAACGCCAGCAAGTTGGTCTGTTCGGCAATGCCTCGAATCACGTCCAGTACGGAACCAATCGAGTCGGTCTCCGCTTGCAAGCCTCGAATCACGTCGCTGGACTGGTTGATGCTGTTGGCCAGGTCGGTAATCCGCTGCTGGGTATCCTGCATGGTGTGTAAACCACGTCTGGCGTTGTCGTCTGCTTCCCGCGCCGCACCTGCCGCCCGTTCGGCATTACCGGCGACTTCCTGAATGGTCAGACTCATTTCGTGGGAACCCGTGGCCGCCATATCGCTTTGCTGTAATTGGCGTTCGGTCATTGCACGGGTGGTACGGCTGATCTCGGAAATATTGTGGGTTAGCTGGCCCAACACCTGAGTAGTGCTTTTGCTTTCCGATACGACTTTCTGAATGGCCTCAACAAACAGGTTAAAGGAACGCGCAATCTCGGTGATTTCATCATTGCCCTGAGCAGGCAGTCGCTGGGTCAGATCCCCTTCACCACGGGCAATGTCTGACATGGCGCGGTTAACATTGTGCAGCGGTTGTCGAATACTGTTGGAAATAAGATAGATAGTACCGACCAGCAATAGCACAAAAACCACCGAGGTCGAGATCATATGGATGGCGGTCTTGCGGAAGACAGTGTCAATATCATCGGTATAGACGCCAGTCCCCACGACCCAGCCCCATTCCGGCAGCAAACGGACAAAACTGACCTTGGCGACAGGGTCGCTTTGTTCTGCTTTAGGCCAATAATAGTGCACAAAACCACCATCCGGGTTCGCCAGGGCCACTTTGGTGATATCCCGGGTCAGGGGTCGACCGTTGGCATCTTTAAGATCCGACATGTCCATGTCGTTCAGCTTGGGGTTGGCACCGTGCGCCAGCATGATGTTGTCGGTACTCTGGATAAAAAAGTAACCACTGCCGTTGTCGTAGTGTTGGGCAGTGATGGTTTCTTTGGCCAAGCGCTGGGCTTCTGCACGACTGAGGCCTTCTTTTTCAAGATTGGCGAAGTGTGTCAGCAAGCTGTAGGCATTATCGGTGAGCTGTTGGACACTCTGGTTCTTGGCATTGGTCAGCGTGTTATAGGTCTGTTGCAACGCCGTGATCTGGATGATAACAACGCAGATTATGGCCGTTCCCAATAAGAGCCACAGGCGGCTCCGAATACTGATGTTGCGAAATAAAGACATAATACGTTTCTCGTCTGTTCGGTATCGGCGTGGGCGACGAGAGGTTGTACCGGGTTCGTTTCGGTAAATACCAGGCTATGTCGTCGCGGTATGTTGTCAGTCTAGGTTATATTTCAGAGATACAAGTCGTTATCGGCAGAGAGGTGCACCAATGAAGCCAGATGGCATAAAAGTCAGAAAAAACAGTCGTTGCCTGGAATTACGGTATGGCGATGAAACGCATGAACTCAGCTTTGAATTGCTGCGGGTATTATCCCCTTCAGCCGAGGTGCGTGGCCATGGTACGGGTAATGGCGTATTACAATCGGGCAAGAAAGACGTGGGCCTGTTGAGGATCGAGCCAGCCGGTAACTATGCGTTGAAACTGGTGTTTGACGATGGTCATGATTCCGGGCTGTACGACTGGCATTATCTGCGCCATTTATGCCTGAATAAGGATTCGTTATGGCAGGATTATCTCGATCAGCTGACCGCCGCCGGTGCCCATCGAGAACCCCTGCTCATTAATATTCGTGGGCTGTGACAGCAGATTGAGCAGCATCCGCCACCTTTGGGTATACTGATTACCATGAATAACATAAAACCAGTCTCAATCAGCCGCCTGTGGCGCCCTAACACACCCCTCATAAGAACAGGAGCCGTACATTGACGGATTCCCCCACCCCAAAACATTCCCCCATTCACGACCCCAACGCTGCGTTGGAGGCACAGAAGTACGATAATCCGGTTCCCAGCCGGGAAGCATTGCTGGCGTTGCTGGAGCAATCCGGTCGCCCAATGACTCATGAAGATGTGTGTGAAGCGCTGGCAGAAACCGATCCGGAACGGGTTGAAGCCTTGCGTCGCCGACTGATTGCCATGTCGCGCGATGGCCAGCTGATGAGCAACCGGCGCAGCCAGTTTTTTCCGATGGAAAAAGCCGACTTGGTGACTGGCGTAGTGATGGGCCACAAAGACGGTTTTGGTTTTGTCTTGCGCGACGGCGATGACGACATTTATTTGTCGAACCGTCAAATGCGCAAAGTATTCCACGGCGACAAGGTCGCCGTACAGATTCTCGGGCTGGATCGACGTGGTCGTCCGGAAGGCAAGATTGTCCAGGTGATTGAACGCAATACCCAACACATCGTCGGGCGCTATTTTGATCAGTCTGGCGTTGGCGTAGTACAGCCGGATAACAAGCGTGTCAGTACGGAAGTGCTGGTGCCAGCCGAAGGCCGCCACGGTGCCGAACACGGCCAATTTGTGGTGGTCGAAATCACCGCCCAGCCGAAGCAGGGCGGTCTGCCAATTGGCAAGGTCATCGAGGTTCTGGGCGAACACCTGGCACCGGGAATGGAAATTGAAGTGGCGATTCGCAGCCACGATATTCCCCATGAATGGCCTGCGGCAGTGACGGTTGAAGCTAAAAAACTGTCTGACGAAGTCCGCGAGCAGGACAAAGCCAATCGTATTGATTTGCGGCATTTGCCCTTCGTCACGATTGACGGTGAAGATGCCCGCGATTTTGACGATGCGGTGTACTGCGAGCGCAACCGGAACACCGGTGGCTGGCGCTTATACGTCGCCATTGCCGACGTATCCCATTACGTCAAACCCGGTTCAGCACTGGATCAGGAAGCCCACACTCGCGGCAACTCGGTGTATTTCCCCGGTTTTGTTGTACCCATGCTGCCAGAAAAACTCTCCAACGGTTTGTGCTCGCTGAACCCGGCAGTGGATCGCCTGGTGATGGTGTGTGAAATGACCATTTCCAAAGCTGGCAATATCTCCGGCTACAAGTTTATGGAAGGGGTGATCTACTCCCATGCCCGGCTGACCTACAACAAGGTCTGGATGATGCTGCAGACACCACGCAGTGAAGACGGGCAGGTGTGGCGAGATCATTACCCTGCCGTCGTGCCGCACATCGAAAACCTCTACAGCCTGTTCCAGCTCTTACGGGGCAAGCGCGAAGAACGTGGTGCGATGGACTTTGATTCGGTAGAAACCCGCATTGTGTTTGATGCCGAGCGCAAGATTCAGGAAATCGTGCCGGTTGCCCGTAACGACGCTCATATGCTGATCGAAGAGTGCATGCTGGCTGCCAACGTCTGTGCCGCCAACTTCCTCGATAAATACAAGGTGCCGTGCGTCTACCGTGTCCACGCCGGGCCGAGTGACGAAAAGCTCGAAAACCTGCGTTCTTTCCTGGGTGAAATGGGACTGTCGATCAACACTGGCAAAGCCAAGCCGACCCCCAAGAACTACCAGGAACTACTGAATAGTATTCAGCAGCGTCCAGATTCCCACCTGATCCAGACGGTACTATTACGCTCCCTCAGCCAGGCGGTGTATCACCCGGAAAACGAAGGCCACTTTGGGCTGGCATATAAGGCCTACACCCATTTTACCTCGCCGATTCGCCGCTACCCGGATTTGCTGGTACACCGTGCCATTCGCAGCGTGATTCGCAGCGAGCAGGAATGCAGCAATGCTACCCGTGCAGACGGTGCCAAACCGCTGGCCAAGGCCGATATTTATCCCTACGACATGGCGCAGGTCATTCAGCAGGGTGAGCATTGTTCCATGACAGAGCGCCGTGCCGATGACGCCACCCGCGATGTGAATGATTTCCTCAAGTGTGAGTACATTCAGGATCGGATCGGCGAAGTCTTTGAAGGCGTGATTACCGCCGTCACCGGTTTCGGCCTGTTTGTTGAACTGAAAAACGTCTATGTCGAAGGACTGGTGCATATCTCCTCGCTGGCGAACGACTTTTACCAGTTCGATGCCGTCAAACATCGCCTGGTCGGAGAACGTACTCGGCGTACTTTCCGCCTGGGTGACAGCCTCTGGGTGCAGGTCTCCGGTGTTAATCTCGATGAGCGCAAGGTTGATTTTGATCTGGCAACGGCCCCCGGTAATGCCGGGCGAGCCATGCCTGAGCCACCGCGATTACCACGTCGACGCTCCAAAACAGCCGCCGCTGGTGCTGGTGTCAAGACCGGTGCTGCCGGGGTAAAAGAAGAAGTACTGAAACCTTCAGGCCGTCGTCGTAAAAAACCGGCTGCCGCTGCTGCTGCGCCCACCAGCGCTGTCGTTGGTGATACCGCCAGCGCCGACAAGGAAGTCGGAGCCAGGAAAAAAAGCCGCAAAAAATCGTCGAGCAAACGCCAGAAGCTGAACGCCAAAAAAGCCCCGGCCGGTACAGCACCGGTTGCCGCCAAAGACAAGCCGAAAGCAGCCAGCAAGGCCAAAAAAGCCAAGCGTAAAGCCGCGCCCAAAGCCAAAAGCGTCACCAAACCCTGACACTGCATAAACCCGAGGGCAGGCCGATACCTGCCCGCTGACGAGACAAATGAATGAAGCTTGATGCTGTATATGGCCTGCATGCCGTCACCACCCTGCTGCAACGCAGTCCGGATCAGGTGACGGAAATCTGGGTACAAAAAGGCCGCGTTGATCAGCGTATGCAAAGAGTGCTGGACGAAGCCCAACGGCTTGGCCTGGATGTGCGTGAAGCCGACAAAGGCTTACTGAACCAGAAAGCCGACGGTAACCATCAAGGTGTGATTGCGTTTCGCAAACCGCTACAGGGCGTGAGTGAACGTAACCTGCCCGATGTGCTCGACCGCATAGCCGGCCCGGCGTTTATCCTGATCCTGGATGGCGTGACCGACCCGCACAACCTCGGTGCTTGCCTGCGTACCGCCGATGCCGCTGGAGTACATTTGGTGATTGCTCCGAAAGACAAATCGGCACCATTGAATGCTACCGTCGCCAAGGTCGCCTGTGGTGCTGCCGAAGTGGTTCCTTATGTCCAGGTGACCAACCTGGCCCGTACCATGACCGAACTGCAAGAACGCGGTATCTGGCTGGTGGGTACCGCAGGCGAAGCCACCACCTCGGTCTACCAACAAGACCTCAAAGGCCCACTGGCACTGGTGATGGGCGCAGAAGGTGCTGGCATGCGGCGTTTGACCCGCGAACACTGTGATCATCTGATCAATATTCCCATGGCGGGTGAAGTCAGCTCAGTGAATGTCTCGGTGGCGACAGGCATTTGTTTGTTTGAAGCGGTGCGGCAGCGGCTGGCGCTGTAATCAAAGGATAAGCGTCGGCGAACACCGCATTATCTGAAAACAACAACGGGAGCATACGCTCCCGTTGTTGTTTTAACTGTTGTGTTTAGCTGTTGTGTTTTATTTGTTGGTGGCTTGAACCAGGTTCACCCGGTCAAAGCCAAGGTTCTGTCTGGCACCTGGTGCTCAAAACCGATACCCGATCGCGCCAATGTATTCATCGTAATAAATCTTCTGGCGCGCCTTGTCACTGCTGTCGTGGCTGGTCAGCACATCATTCATATTGACGTAGCCGTATTTACCGATAAAGCGCACAAACAGCCCCTGCCACACGTTGGCTTCAACGCCAATTTTTACCAGCGTGCTGTAACCGGCAACGTGCCATTCATCGTTACGATCGCCACTCATCAGTTTGACGTTGCTTTTGGGGTACATGATGCCCGCACCTGCTCCGGCAAACAGAGCGATGTCCATGTCTGCACCGTGCTGCCACACGGGCAGGTAGGCTTCGGTTTCCAGTGAGATCTGGTTAAAACCGTCGGTGTGTTCGTAGGTCAGGAAGTCTTCGGTCAATACGACATCCTCGGCGGCGGGGTCGGTTTTCTCAAAGCCGTTACGATCGTTGGTGCCGGTCATGCTGACGGTCTGATCCTGCACCATCACATACTTCATATGATCCCAGCCCAGCGATACCGACCAGTTGTCCTGTACAAAGTAGCCGAAACGCCAGTTGTATTGGGGGATGGTTATGCGACCGGGATTCAGATAGCTGTGAAAAATCTGCGCGATGCTGAACTGGGTCTGGTGATCCTTGGCGGAGACGTTATGCAAGGTGAAATCGTAGTCGTCTCCTTCAAAGTGAATATCGCTGTCGGAATAGGTGGCGTTGTTCCAGCCCCAATAACCGTACCAGTCGCCCTGACTGCGCATGGCAGCCTCGCTGGCAGCGGAATAGCAGGAGCTGGCCATCAACAGGATGGCAATGGATACAGGGGACTTCATGTAATTACCTTGAGGTGAAAATAGTGCAAGAAGGCGGGGAGGCTAGCAGCTATATGGCTGGCTCATAATGTCTGATTATGGAACAGGGTTATGTAATAAATGGCACAAGTGAAAAAGGCCGCCTGGCGAACGGATCCTGGCTGGCTGAAAGGCCGGGTTGGAATAACGGTATCAATGAATAAGCCCAGTCTTTGTAAGGATTAAGTAGATAGGTTCAGCATGGGACAACAGCAGAACCGGATCTGCTGATGACCGAGCAGCACCTGGACGCCAGCATGATGGAACACTCAAATCCATTGCGCTGTCTTCCCTGCGGGATGATGGCTGCATGCTGCTCACTCCAAAATGGCTAACCCGGTGTGATTTGATCATATAGGTCATCTGAGCCGTCGTTTTTGGGCAATATTGAGTGTACGACTGGCAGATGAATTGTCACTTTGCCTGTTTTTCCCTACTCTCTCGCCCCAATGCTATTACTCCTGATGTCGCCAAGGACTCACCGATGTTCGACTTCGTTTTTACCCAGCCCGACTGGTGGCACGACTTGATCAGCCAGAACTATGACTGGTTCTGGGATGTCTCGGTGGCCATCATCCTCACCTTGTTGACCGGGGTTGTATGGCGCTTTGCCCGACGCCGTTTGCTGGCACTGGTCACCCGTACCAATAACCATTGGGATGATGTGGTGGTGGACGCTTTGGGTGTGCCGATCAACTGGATTATTCTTGCCATTGGAGCCAGCTGGATTGCGGATATTACCGCTCGCAGCTTTGAGATTGGCGTGATCATGACCAGTATTCCCCTGGCGCGTCAGCTGTCGCTGATTGTGCTGGTGGCCTGGGCGATCTGGCGACTGATCAACCGGATTGAGCATCGGCAGATCTCCTCTGGTGCTGACCCTACCACCATCGAACTGGTGGGCAAGATTGCTCGGGTTGTTGTGATGATTTTGATGGCGCTACCTATCTTGCAGGCGCTGGGCATCACCATTTCCGGTCTGTTGGCGTTTGGTGGTATGGGAGGGCTGGTGGTGGGTCTGGCGGCCAAGGATTTGTTGGCCAACTTTTTTGGTTCGTTGGTGGTGTATATGGATCGGCCGTTTCGGGTGGGCGACTGGATTCGTTCGCCAGACCGCAATATTGAAGGTACCGTGGAAAGTATTGGTTTTCGGGTCACTTGTATTCGCACGTTCGACAAGCGGCCGCTATATGTCCCTAACTCGGTGTTTACCAGTATCTCGGTGGAAAATCCGTCGCGGATGCTGAATCGCCGTATCTACGAAACCATCGGCGTGCGTTATCAGGATTCCGACGTGCTGGATACTCTGTTGCAAAACATTGAAGCCATGCTGCGCACGCATGCGGATATCGATACCAGGCAGACGATCATGGTGAATTTCACCAGTTTCGGAGCCTCCAGTCTGGACTTTTTTGTCTACTGTTTTACCAAAACCACCGACTGGGCGACCTATCACAAGATCAAGCAAGCAGTGATGCTGGAAATCATCCGCATTATTCACGCTGAAGGTGCCGACTGCGCGTTCCCGACCCGGACATTACATCTGGATTCCATGCCGCCACAGGTGACGGCAGCGATGGCCGCCGACAGCATGGGCAGCAAGGCCTGACCCGAGACGGATAAGATGTTCCTTACTGTTGATACTGTTGATCGTAGCAGTGAGGAACGCTTGCCAAAACGCATCAGCCAAAACCCGCCAGCCAAAACGCATCAGCAATGGTATGGTCTTTGTTTGAGGAATCAGCAACGACGGAGCCTTCATGACCCCAGGTCTTTCTTCTTATCAATGGCATACCGATATATCTCCCCTGGCCGACACTCTGACGACAGCACCGGATTATCTGATTATTCAGGATTTGGATGGCGTCTGTATGGGATTGGTGAATGACCCGCTGAGCCGCACGATGGATCCCGGTTATGTGCATGCAGTGCGTAACCAGGAAGGGCGTTTCTATGTCCTGACCAATGGCGAGCATATTGGCAAACGCGGTGTAAACCCGATGATTGATCGGGCGTTAGGAAATGGCGTTGCCAAAACCGAAGGGCTATATTTACCCGGTCTGGGCGCTGGCGGGGTGCAGCTGCAAAATCGTTTTGGCAAGGTCTCTCACCCTGGTGTCAGCTCACAGGAAATGGCCTTTTTGCTGCAAATCCCGGTCAAGGCCCGCTACTTTCTGATTAACCTGCTGGGCAACTCACCGTACAACCTCGCCAAGGAAAATATCCAGCTGCTGGCGGAAGCCGTGGTGCTGGATAACCGCGCTTCGCCGACCATCAATGCCAACTTGCTGAGTGCAGTACTGGGTTCGGTCACCACTGTCAGGCAGTTACAACAAGACTTGCAGCGTTTTATGACCCGGCTGCTGCAAGACGCGCAGTCACAGGGTATGGGGGAGTCGTTTTTTATTCACTACGCTCCCAACCTGGGCACCGATCCGGCCACTGGGCTGGAACGTATCAAGCCTGCGGATGACAGCAGTTGGGGTACGACCGACTTTCAGTTCATGCTCAAAGGAGCGGTGAAAGAGTCCGGCGTGCTGGTGTTGCTGAACCAGTATTTCGCCGCCAAAACCGGGGCCTATCCGCTGGGAGCAGACTTCAGCGTGCGTACTGCGCCCGCTTCCCATAACGCGCTGCTGGAACTGGCGCAATCTGCTTTTGATCCGGCGTTAATGCCCAGAATTATAGGCGTTGGCGATACCATCACCTCTCACCAGATTGATGGTGAATGGCAACGCGGCGGCAGTGACCGGGGCTTTCTGACGCTGGTTCAGGATCTCGGCCAGGCGTTTGATTCCGACAACGTTGTGGTACTGATCGACAGCAGTGGTGATGAGGTTATACGTCCGGCGGTGGATACCGGCGCACTGCAGCGTTATTGCGCCACAGACCCGCAATACTGGCAAGCAGTGGCCGGATTAAGTGATGCCAATGACCCACTACGAGTGAATTTTGTGCTTGCTGGTCACTCTGAGTACCGGGCATTTTTTGTCTCTGCGTTGGGTTAACCGGTGTGCTTGAGCCGCTCGATTCGAGATCTGCGAGGCCGGTATTCTTGAGTGCTGGCAACAGACGGATGGACAGCAGTTGACATCTGCTGACGGATAACCCTATTTTCTCTCGGGGTTATTTATGATCCTGATTGCCACATCGGTCGATCAGTAATGACTATGACCCCCTTATAAAAGATCAATTTAATCTATGATCTGAAAACGCGCATTATCAATCTCGTTCCCAGTCACATCACATTCACTCCATGGAGTAACAACGATGATCAACACTGAAATCAAGCCATTTGCAGCGACCGCTTTCAAAAACGGTGAATTCGTAGATATCACTGAAGCCGATGTGAAAGGCAAGTGGGCAGTATTCTTTTTCTACCCAGCCGACTTCACCTTCGTATGCCCAACCGAACTGGAAGACCTGGCCAGCAAGTACGACGAACTGCAAAAGCTGGGCGTAGAAGTGTTCTCGGTATCTACCGACACTCACTTCTGTCACAAAGCATGGCACGACACTTCCGAAGCTATCGGCAAAATCAACTACTACATGGTCGGCGACCAGACTGCCACCATCACCAGCAACTTCGGTGTACTGCGTGAAGGCCAGGGCCTGGCAGATCGCGCTACCTTCCTGATTGATCCAGAAGGTGTGATTCAGGCAATGGAAATCACTGCTGAAGGCATTGGCCGTGATGCAGACGACCTGATGCGTAAAGTGAAAGCGGCTCAGTACGTCGCATCTCACCCAGGTGAAGTATGCCCAGCCAAGTGGAAAGAAGGCGAAGCGACACTGGCTCCGTCTCTCGATCTGGTTGGCAAAATCTAAACTGATCGAAGTTGACTGCGTTGCTCATGCAGCGTTGGAATCAGGCTCGAAATGCTCATTTACAGACTCGTAAACTCGGCTTTCTCGCTTGATTCCGCCTTGCCTGACCTGCCTCACCGATGCTTCGGGTCGCAGGTCAACCCAAGGTTATCCTCATCGATGCAGCGTTACAGGGTGGGTCTTGCCCACCAGGGGTTCCGGGCCAGCTTTGGAACCCCCCAGCCTTGATTTTTTACCCACCCCATGGCGATTTATCTCACTGTGGATCTTGATAGTGGGTAGAGACTCGCAAATTTTTAACTCAATTCAATCCGGATGGTGATTTATGTTAGATACCAACATGAAACAACAACTGGGCACCTATCTTCAGAAAATCGTTCGTCCGATTGAGTTGACGGTGTCTGTAAACGAAACGCCCAAGTCCAAAGAACTGGAAGAACTGGCGCGTGAAATTTCTGACATGTCAGGGAATATTGCCCTGACCATCAAAACTGATGACGCGGGCCGAGTGCCACGTATGGCGGTTGGCCCGGAAGGCGAGCCAGCCCGTGTCACCTTTGCCGGTGTGCCGATGGGCCACGAGTTCACCTCGTTGGTGCTGGCCTTACTGCAAGCCGGTGGCTACCCGAGCAAGGAAAAAGCGGAATTACAGCAACAGGCCAAAGGTCTCTCCAAATCTCTGAACTTCGAAGTGTACATTTCGCTGTCGTGCCACAACTGCCCGGACGTGGTGCAGGCCATTAACCTGATGGCGGTACTGAACCCGAATGTGACCGCAACCATGATTGATGGTGGCGTCTTCCCTAAAGAAGTGGAAGAGCTGGGCATTATGGCGGTGCCGACGCTGATGCTGAATGGCGAACCGTTTGGTAATGGCCGCATGACGCTGGAAGAAATCCTCAACAAGGTTGACGATAGCGCCGAAGAGAAAAAAGCCGCTGAACTGGCTGCCAAGGCACCGTTTGATGTGCTGGTGGTGGGGGGTGGCCCAGCCGGTGCGTCGGCTGCCATTTATACCGCCCGTAAAGGTATTCGTACCGGTATCGTGGCCGACCGTTTTGGTGGTCAGGTGATGGATACCATGGCGATCGAGAACTTTATCTCCGTCAAGGCGACCGATGGCCCACGACTCGTCGCCGGGCTGGAAGAACACGTCAAGGAATACGATATTGACGTGATGACCAACCAGCGCGCCGTCAATATCCGCGAGATAGACGGTGCTGATGGCAAAAAGATCAAGCAGGTTGAACTGGAAAACGGCGCAATATTAACCGCCAAAGCCGTCATCCTGGCGACCGGTGCCCGCTGGCGCGAAATGAATGTACCGGGTGAAGACCAGTACAAAACCAAAGGCGTGGCGTTCTGCCCGCACTGTGATGGCCCGCTGTTCAAAGGCAAGCCGGTGGCCGTGATTGGTGGTGGTAACTCCGGTATCGAAGCCGCGATTGACCTCGCCGGTATCGTTGAACACGTGACCGTACTGGAATTTGCCGACACCCTGCGTGCCGACGCTGTGCTGGTGAAAAAAGCCGAATCGCTGGCCAACGTCACCATCATCAAGGAAGCCATGACCACAGAAGTGATAGGCGACGGCAACAAGGTGATTGGTCTGAAATACAAGAATCGCCGCAACGATGAAGAACACCTGTTAGACGTAGCCGGGATCTTCGTCCAGATTGGTCTGGTACCGAACAGCGATTTCCTGAAAAACAGTCTCGAACTCAGCAACCGTGGTGAGATCGTGATTGATAGCCGTGGTCAGACCAGTATGCCAGGAGTGTTTGCTGCCGGAGACGTCACCACCGTGCCGTTCAAGCAGATCATCATCTCCATGGGTGCCGGAGCGACCGCCGCACTGGGGGCGTTTGATTATCTGATTCGTAACTGAGTCAGGCCGCCACAGGCCGGTTATTAGCAGAAAAAAGCCACCGTAGCGATACGGTGGCTTTTTTATTGATCGGTCTAAATCTCGATCTGTTGGTCATGCCTGACTTTTTTTCGTCAGCCACACTTCCAACCCCTGGGCATTCAGATTGGCATCGGTTGCCAGCCACTGTTTGGCCAGTGTTATATCGAATGCGGGATTAACCTGTTGTACCCGTTCCAATAACCAGGCGGCCAAACTGTCGGTGATGCGTTGTAGGCGCCCTTCTACGGGTGTCTGTTGTTGTTCAGCGATAGCCACTACCGTATCGAGAGAGTCGAGTAGCTGCTGAACATTATGCTCTGTGGGCCGAATGGCACCGTAGTGGGTCAGGTACATAAATTCCGGCTTTAATCCGGCCAGGCGCAGGATGCTGGCACGCATGGCTTCGGGGTCGAAGTGTATGGGCGTGGTGGTGACGAATAACAGATTCTCACCTGCATCGTTATCAAACATACGGTAAGAGACGCCGAAGGTGTCGCCGGTAAAGATGCTGTTGCTGCCACTGTCGAGAACACAAAAATGGTGTTTGGCGTGCCCTTGTGTATCGAGGAAGGTGAGGGTACGGCCGTTAAAATCGAGTGTAAACGCATCTGCAGCTTCTATCACCCGTTCGGCAGCGATCGGTATCAGTGCGCCATACAATGAGTCGTATCGTTCATCGCCATACACTGCACGGGTTCCGGCCTCCAGTTTGGAGGGATCAATCATATGGGCTGCGCCCCGAGGGTGAATCACCAGACGGGCATTCGGGCACTCAGCCATCAGTTTGCCAGCGCCGGCGGCATGATCGAGATGGACATGGGTCGGAATCACATAATCGACCTGTTCCGGAGTCAGGCCCAGGGCGGCAATATGATCAAGTATGTGGGGAACGGTGTAGGCGGTGCCGGTTTCTATAATGGCCAGGCGCTCACCCTGACGAATCACATAAACGCTGGCTACACCAGGGGTGACGTAGTCGGCATCCAGCTGCCAGATACCGTGGGGATGGACGATGGCTGGTGGATAAGGGGTAGGCAGATTGGTGGTTATTGTTGTCATCAGGCACCTCTGGTTGTTTGGTCGTCAGTAGGAACGGTCTTATTGTCAGTACATCAGCAGTGTTGGCAAGCCGCAACCAGACGAAGGATCCACGGGACGTTTTCTTCTGGCTTTGGCTGTGTTTATGCCGACAGCGGTTTCATGTGGAATAATTGGACTCGCCACGAGAGATCGTGGTGTTATTGCAGAACCGCCAGTCAGTTGCCGACAACAGCGTCCATCACAATCTCCAGCGCATCCAGTCGCTTTTGCCGATCGTAAATGTCGTTGGTAAACATCAGTTCATTCACGCCCAACTCTTTCACCAGCGCTTCCAGTTTGAATGTCAACGTTGCCGGGCCGCCCACCACTGCCATGGCAAGAAAGGATTGCACCTGGGCTTGCATCGGGATGTCCCAGAGTTCATCCATATTGGCTACGGGTGGCGGCAAGAACAGCGGTTGGCCACTCATCAGCGCCATCACCCGTTGCTGGCTGCTGGTGGCAAGGTAATGGGCTTCTTTATCGCTGGCGGCGGCAATCAGGGGAATGGTGGCAATCGCATAAGGTTCGGACAGCTGTTCAGAAGGACGGAATTGTTGCTGGTACAGGGCCAGTGCTTCATGCAGGTAGCGTGGGGCAAAATGGGCTGCAAAGGCATAGGGCAGGCCTCTGTGAGCGGCCAGCTGTGCACTGAACAAGCTGGAACCCAGCAGCCAGATGGGCACATGGGTTCCACTGCCTGGATAGGCTTTGACCCGCTTGCCGGAAGTATCATCACCTAACAGTCGTTGTAGCTCGGCGACTTCGGCGGGGAATTGTTCGGCGCGCATGTCGTCGCGGCGTAACGCCCGGCTGGTGATGGGGTCGGTACCGGGGGCACGACCAAGGCCGAGGTCAATACGATCCGGATACAACGATGCCAGGGTGCCAAACTGTTCGGCAATCACCAGGGGTGCATGATTAGGCAGCATGACACCGCCGGAGCCGACTCTGATCTGTTGGGTCTGAGCCGCTATCTGACCAACCAGTACCGAGGTGGCGGAGCTGGCAATACCTGCCATATTGTGGTGTTCCGCCAGCCACAGACGTTTGAACCCCAATTGATCCGCATGGCGGGCGTGTTCCAGCATGTGCTGAAGGGTTTGGGGAATATCTGAGCCTTGCGGGACGGTGGCCAGTTCCAGTAATGAGAGTGGGGTATCAGCAAGCAATGACATGGTGGCCTCGTTCAGTTTGGGGTAGAGCCGTCGATAAAAACCAGCAACAATCAATCGGTTGAATTGCCATGCTGTCATGCTTGTTGCGGCAACAACAGGGGGCGGTTTGGTACGGAGTGTTGCAGCCTCTAGAGGTTATCCTGGATGCCGGTCTTACAAGCGTTCAGTAACTCTTGTTGCAGCTCGGGGTCGTTCACTGCTCGGGCAATGGCGACACCACCAATCATCATCACCATATTTTGCAAAACTTGTGGTCGATCGACCTGTGCCACTTCCGACATTTTCCCCAGCATGCCTTTTAACAAACGGGTGTAACAGCTGCGTACCGGTTCGTCGCGCTGGGCAATATCGGTGACCAGAAAAGCCATCGGGCAGCCGCCGTGCTGGCCACTGATGTGCTCTTCGCTGAGGTAGGTCTCAACCAGGCGGTTCAGACTAGGCGGGGCGCTATCGACGGTCGGTTGGTCTGCGCTATCGGCACCAAGGGCATAACGAAAGCGGCGTATTCCTGCCCAAGTCATGGCTTCCGTGTACAACTCGGCTTTGGATTTGAAATGGCTGTAAAACGCCCCTCGGGTCATATCGGCGGCGGCCATGACCTGATCAATACCGGTTTGTTCGAAGCCTCTGGCGGCAAACAGCCGGGAGGCGGCCTTGAGGATACGCTCGCGGCTCTGTTGTTTGTGTTCCGGACTCCAGGCCATGGTTGGCTCCTAAAATATGTTCTTGAACATATTTTGAGTCGGGGTAGGGTGCCAATGCAAGCGATGCTTTATTTCAGACCCCATGCGGAGGGACGAGGTATGACTGATCTGAGGATGACCGATCTGGAGACACCGACGCTTTACGGAGCCCATTTCAGTCCATTTGTACGAGCTGTTCGAATCTACTGCGATGAACTAGGGCTGACTCATGTTCATACCCAGGCACCGTTAGGAGAGCCGATCGCATTTCGGTCGCCAGCGCATCAGGCGTTAAACCCGTTTTTGAAGATTCCGGTCTTGTTGCACCGGGATCTGGTGTTGTTTGAGAGTCCAGCGATTTGCCGTTATCTGGCCGGTTTACCGGGCGCACAACCACCGGAGCAGGTGCTGATACATGCCGAAAAGGCGCTGGTCGATCAATGGGCACTGGTGGCCAGCCAGTACGCCAACCAGAACCTGATGGATGGCCTGCTACTGGAACTGGCATTTCCCAAAGGTGAGGATGGCCAGGTTCGCATGGATCGGGTGCAGGAAAACCTGCCTGCAGCCCGCGCATTTCTGGCCATTATTGAGGCGCAGCTGAATCAACACAGCTGGCTGGCCGGGCAGCATTACAGTATGGCCGATGCCCTGATCACGCCATTTTTGCATTACGCCGACCAGGCACCCGTGCTGGATGCCGAAGGCAAGCTGATGAAACAGGGGACGGCGCTGGCGGATTACCTCGAGCGCTTGCGAGTGCGGCCATCTGCCGTGTATCTGAACCACCCCGATACCCAATCCCGTTAACCAATTTCGTTAACCAATTTCGTTAACCAGAAGAGGCTGTTATGAGTCGATTAAACCCCATGATCACGCTGGCACAATTAAACACCCTTGGTGCTGGCCATCTGCCAGGCCTGTTGGGCATGGAAATACTGGCGTTTGATGAAGGTCGGCTGGTGGCCGCCATGAATGTCACGCCGCAACACCTGGCACCCAACGGCTATTTGCACGGCGGCAGTGTGGTGTCGCTGGCGGATACGGCCTGTGGCTATGCCACCATACTGCACTTGCCGGAAGGCGGGCAGTCGTTCACCACGATCGAATTAAAAACCAATTACCTCGGCACGACCCGTGACGGCCGTGTGGTGTGTACTGCAACGGCGCGGCATCTGGGTAAAACCACCCAGGTCTGGGATGCCGAAGTGGTGGATGAGACGAGTGGCAAGACCATCGCCTTGTTTCGTTGTTCGAACGTGATTTTGTACCCGCAAGTCTCCTCCTGATCGGACAGTAATACACGCCAGCTTGTTCGTGGATTAACGGCTGGTCAGCAGATGAACCGTTACCATCACGATTAGCATGACGTTCACCAACAGTCCGATGCTGTAAAAATAACTGCGCGGGCTGGGATTCTTCTCGGTCGCAATGGCGTAATACAGCGCCATATGCAGCAGGCGGGTTATGGCGTAAATCCAGCACATCAGCCCCAGTTGTACGGCATCAAATCCAGACAGTAGGCCCACCAGTACCGGGCCGACCATCATTGGCAGGTTCTCCAGCGAGTTCATAAAGGTGCGGTGACTGCGGAACACAAAGGAGGCATGGCTCAGTTGTTTGTCAACGATACCGGGGATGTAATGCGGCTGTTTGCGATGCGCCAGAGTGGCTACCAGGCTTTGTACCAACAGTGTGGCAAACATCAGCATCAAGGCCTGCAAGGCCAGGCTGTATTGGTTGACTAATTCTGGCACGGGGTGCTCCTGTTGTGATCGGCAGAGAGAGGCCGGTCTGGGTGTTTATTATGAGCCGATTGTATTCTGCTCGGCGGTCACCGGTGGGTGCTTGTCCGGTAATATTAGCGACTTCTTCATCAACCAATGCAAAAATGTGTGGATTCTCTGCCAAAGGATTGATTATGCGCTGCCTGGATCGCTGTTTCCGTCTGATTTCACTCTTGTTGTTAGCACCGTTATTACCGTTGACCAGTACACAGGCTGCTACTTACTGCCAGTACACCGGCTGTTACTGATGGGGGCGAGGCTGTTGCCGCGCAAGATATGCACGAAAAGTCACGCACTGGGGCGCTGGTTTATCGACTCCCATTTGCAGCCGAACAATACCCGTGTGGTTCTCAGCCGCTTTGTACCAAACGATCGAAGCAGCCATGGGCGGGCGGAAATCGATCGTTCCAGCAAATCCCGGGTGAAAGTGTCCTTGCGGCACGCCTTGTCCAATCATGTCGGTGTTGAACTGAATAGCTATTATGTTTGGGCTGACAGCTGTCAAACGCTGTACCGCGCTGCTGATACCAGGAGAGAGTGCAGTCGGGTGTTACAGTCAAAAGGTATCAGCGTGGGGGGAGAACTGGGCACTCGTCTGCTCAAGCGTTGGTACTCAGGTGCCCTGGCAGCCGGTTTTTATTATGAAAACCTCGGACATCGAGACAGCGATAATGACATTCAATCAGGCAATGTCCCGGTGTCTGGTTTGCGGTGCGACAGTCACTGAATGTGTATCGCTTCAGTTTTGATGGTTCTGTTGGTATGCGCGGCGCATTGGCCAACACCTATCAGGATTACGAGGTCGAACGGGTGCAATATTTTGGCTCACTCGGGCTGGGCCTCCTGCGTTTCAACCTCTGACACAGTCTCAGTCTGTCGGGCTTGGGGCTGCTCTGCTGACGCTGGCTGAGCGGCGGGCAAATTGCTGTTCGATCGCATGGATACTGTCCTGGACAAAATCCACAAAGGCCCGCATCGCCGGGTTCGGTTGCTTGTCGCTGAGGTACACCAGACACCAGGAGCGGCGTAACGGAAAGCCCGCTAGTGGCAGTTGTTTCAGACTGCCGTTCTGTAACTCCGACAGTACCGTCAGCTTCGGTAATACCGTTACTCCCAGGCCCGCGATAACCGCGTGTTTCAGGCCGTCGTTGGAGTCGATCTGCATGATTGGTTGCAATGGAATACGGCATTGTCTACTCCACAGCTCCAGCGCCTGACGGGTACCGGATTCTTCCTCGCGGATAATCAGCCCTTGCGCCAGAAACTCCTGAATACCCACTTCGCGGCGTGCCAGCAACGGGTGGCCGGGAGCAACCAGCGGGATCAGCTCATTGTCCAGAAACGGCAGTGTGGCCAGGGTTTTATCCACTGGAGCCATGCCCATCACCACCAGATGATCGGTGTTATCGTGCAGGCGTCGCATGGACTCGGAACGGTTTACCATCCGCACATGCACCCGTACTTGTGGGTGGTTGGCCATAAAGTCCTGCAACAGATACGGCAGCACGCAGTGAGCGGTATCAACCGCCGCAATATTCAGCTCACCGGCAACCTGATTGCCCATCATTACCAGTTGATTTTGTAACGCCCCCAGTTCATCAAAAATGACGTCGATGCAGGAGGCCAATTTCTCCCCGGCGGCAGTGCAGAACAGTTTGCGGCCGACGTATTCGAATACCGGCTGCTTCAGCGCCTGTTCCAATTGTCGTACTTGTGAGCTGACGGCTGGCTGGGTCAAACCCAGTTGCTCCCCGGCCTTGCTGTAGTTGCGGTGCCGATAAACAGCCCGAAAGACCTGCAGCTGTCGGAAAGACAATCGATTGACCAATTGTTGCACAGAATTTGGCATATAAGACCGGAGTAAATAGCTGACTATAAGGTAAAACTTATAGCTATCTAAAATAATATCAATTTTGGATCAATATCCGAGTAACGTAGTGTGGAATGCATCAACCACGTTTGAGGCTTGACTCATGCTGAAGAAGGTACTGATCGCCAATCGCGGCGAAATCGCGGTGCGTATTGTGCGCGCTTGCGCCGAAATGGGAATTCGCTCGGTCGCCATCTACACCGAGCCTGACCGCTATGGCTTGCACGTCAAGCGGGCCGATGAAGCCTACTCGCTGGGGGAAGATGCGCTGGCCGGTTATCTTGATCCTTTACGGCTGGTAAACCTGGCGGTAGAAACCGGCTGTGATGCCATTCACCCTGGTTACGGTTTTCTGTCTGAAAACGCCGAATTTGCCCGCCTGTGTGAAGAAAAGGGTGTCACCTTTATCGGCCCGAAATCTGCCGTTATTCATGGTATGGGTGACAAGACTCAGGCCCGTGACTCGATGCGTGGTGCTGGCGTGCCAGTCACCCCCGGCTCTGACGGCAACCTGGCTAACGTTGACGAAGCGCTTGAGCTGGCTGAAACCGTGGGTTATCCGGTGATGATCAAGGCGACTTCCGGTGGCGGTGGTCGTGGCATTCGTCGCTGCGACAGCGCGGAAGAACTGATACAGCAGTACCCTCGGGTCATTTCCGAAGCCACCAAGGCCTTTGGTTCTGCCGATGTGTTCCTGGAAAAATGCATTGTTAATCCGCGCCACATCGAGGTACAAATTCTGGCCGACAGCCACGGTAACGTGATCCATCTGTACGAACGTGACTGCTCGATCCAGCGCCGCAACCAGAAACTGATTGAGATTGCACCCAGTCCACAACTCACGCCGGAGCAGCGTGAGTATGTGGGCAACCTTGCCGTCAAGGCTGCTGCCGCAGTGGGCTATGAAAATGCCGGTACGGTTGAATTCCTGCTGTCTGGCAACAAGGTCTACTTCATGGAAATGAATACCCGCGTTCAGGTGGAGCACACCATTACCGAACAGATTACCGGAGTCGACATTGTCCGCGAGCAGCTGCGCATTGCTGCCGGTTTGCCGCTCAGCTACCGTCAGGAAGACATCAGCTACCGTGGCTTTGCCTTGCAGTTCCGCATTAATGCCGAAGATCCGAAAAATGATTTTCTGCCCAGCTTTGGTCGTATCACCCATTACTATGCACCAGGTGGGCCGGGAGTACGGGTCGATACCGCCATTTATACCGGTTACGACATTCCGCCCTACTACGATTCCATGTGCCTGAAACTGATTTGCTGGGCATTAACCTGGGAAGAAGTGATCGCCCGAGGCAAGCGTGCCCTCGACGATATGCGCCTGCGCGGAGTGAAAACCACCGCGCCTTACTACCAGCAGATTCTCAGTCATCCGGATTTTGAAAAAGCCGTCTTTGATACCAGTTTTGTGCCTAGCCACCCCGAGCTGCTGAACTACTCGGAAAAACGTCACCCCAGTGAAATTGCCCTGGCGCTGGCCGCGGCCATCGCAGCCCACATGGCCGCCTGACTCCCACTTTGACCAGGAGATTTGAAAATGATCAAGAAGCCAGTACAAGTAACAGACGTTACTCTGCGTGATGCGCATCAGTCACTGATTGCTACCCGTCTGCGCACCGAAGACATGCTGCCGATCTGCGAAAAAATGGATCAGGCCGGATTCTGGTCGCTGGAAGTCTGGGGCGGCGCTACGTTTGATGCCTGCGTCCGTTTTCTGAAAGAAGACCCGTGGGAGCGTCTGCGTCAATTACGCGCTGCGCTGCCGAACAGCCGTTTGCAAATGTTGCTGCGCGGCCAGAACCTGCTCGGCTACCGTCATTACGCCGATGACGTGGTTGAGGCGTTTGTTCATAAAGCCGCTGAAAACGGGATGGATGTGTTCCGGGTATTCGACGCCCTCAACGATCTGCGTAACCTCGAAACTGCCATGAAAGCGGTCAAGGCCGCTGGTAAACACGCCCAGGGCACCATCTGCTACACCACCAGCCCAGTACACACGCTGGATCTGTTTGTGCAGCAGGCCAGAGATCTGGTCAACATGGGTGCAGACTCTGTGGCCATCAAGGATATGGCCGGTCTGCTGACCCCGTATGGCACCTATGATCTGGTCAAGGCGTTAAAAGAAGCCGTGGACGTGGACGTGGTGATTCACAGCCACAGCACCTCCGGTCTGGCGCCGCTGTGTCAGATGAAAGCAATCGAAGCGGGAGTCGACCGCATAGACACCGCCATCTCCTCCTTTGCCAGTGGCACCAGCCATCCGGCTTGCGAATCCCAGGTGGCCGCCTTAAAAGGCACAGAATACGACACCGGGCTGGATCTGGAGCAGCTGGGTGATATTGCTGACTACTTCCGCGAGGTACGCAAAAAGTACCACCAGTTTGAATCCGAGTTCACTCGGGAAGACGTCTCGGTGCAAATCAACCAGGTGCCGGGCGGCATGATGTCCAACCTCGCCAACCAACTGAAAGAGCAAAACGCCCTCGACAAGATTCGTGATGTGTTTGCGGAAATTCCACGAGTACGCGAAGACCTCGGCTTTCCGCCGCTGGTAACCCCCACCTCCCAGATTGTTGGCACTCAGGCGGTGTACAACGTGCTGGCCGGAGAGCGTTACAAAACCATCACCAACGAAGTGAAACGCTACCTGCAAGGCGGTTATGGCAAAGCACCGGCAGCGGTAAATGCCGAACTGTTAAAGCAGGCAATTGGCTCGGAAGGTATTATCGAAGCGCGTCCAGCCGACTTGCTCGATGCCGAAATGACTCGACTGAAAGCTGATATTGGTGACCTCGCCCTGAGTGACGAAGATGTGCTGACGTTCGCGATGTTCCCGGACCTTGGTCGTGAATTCCTGCAACAGCGGGCTGCAGGCACGCTGGTGCCTGAGGCGCTGTTACCGGTTGGCAGTGATAGCAAAGCAAAAATGGGTGTGGCGACCGAGTTCACCATTGATGTTCACGGTGAAAGCTACGACATTGCCGTTACGGGTGTGGGTGACTTTGGCGCTGGCAAACGCAAGATCTACCTCAGCATGGACGGCGTGCCGCAGGAAGTGATCTTCGAACCACTGAACGAATACGTTGACGATGGTGCCAGCAAAGGCCGCAAACGGGCAACCGAGCCGGGCCATGTTACCGCGACCATGCCGGGTAACGTCGTGGATGTACTGGTCAAAGAAGGTGACGAGGTGAAAGCCGGGCAGGCCGTTATGGTAGCGGAGGCAATGAAGATGGAAACTGAAATTCATGCCAATGTGGCCGGTACCATCCAGGCCGTTTATGTTGCCAAAGGGGATCGTATTACACCGGGAGAAGTACTGATCGAAATTGGCTGATCAACAAACCGCCAAACAGGTCTGTAAAACGGATCTGCTTGGCGGGCCAATCACAGCAGATCAGTCGCGGAAGAATAGCGGCAACCAGGGTAGCAGTAGCAACAGAATCGTCAGCATCTGGTCGTGCTGCTCAACTCCGCCGTTGTTGTCGGAATTATTATTATTCTCGAGATCAAAAAGGATGTGTTGCCGACGCGGGTAACGTAACCTCCGGCTTATAATTTTGAACAATCGTTTGATGGAATTTTGAGGAAGCAAGATGAAAAAACTGGTGCAGGGCGTGCTGAATTTTCAGCAAAACGTCTATCCGGCAAATAAAGACCTGTTTGGTGAACTGGCCGATGGCCAGAGCCCGGATGTCCTGTTTATTACCTGCTCCGATTCCCGCATCGACCCCAATATGGTCACTGGCTCCGAGCCAGGCGATCTGTTTATTTGTCGTAACGCGGGTAACATCGTGCCGCCGCCATCCAACTTCACTGGGGGCATGACCGCCTCGATCGAATACGCTGTTGCCGTATTGGGTGTGCGCCATGTAATTATCTGTGGCCATACCGACTGCGGCGCGATCAAGGGTGCGCTGGATATTCAAGCCATCAAGGATCAGGGTTTACCACACGTAAAAGAATGGCTGGGTCATTGTCGTTCTGCCATGGATATTGTCCGTGAACGCCATGGTATTTCCTGGAATGAACCGCTGGATCCTTGTTACCTCAACGAAGCCATCAGCCAGAACGTATTGCAGCAGGTCGCCCACATTCGTACCCACCCCTGCGTCGCGGCCAAAATTGCCACCAAAAAGATCTACCTGCACGGCTGGGTGTACGATATCAAGAGCGGTAATATTCTTTGTAGCGATGAGCAATGTGAAGAGTTCGTGCCATTTGCAGAACGTTACGCGGAACAAATCAAGGATCTCTAACACTTGAGGTACCGGTGCGTGCCTGATCTGACAGGCACGCCCAGGTTCCTAGCAGGCTGTTGATTTTTGTTTTCGAGGCAGTCAATGCAAGGCAAAAATAGGAGAAAAGAGGGAGTTTATGGTTGATAAATGACCGATTCAGGCCTGTTTTTAACACCGCAGTGACAACAACGCAGATAGAAAATCAACCGCCTGCTAGGCTCGGCGTATAACGCTGCCAATGTACAGCAGTAGTAGCGCCCCCACCGTTGCCATGATGACCGAACCGATAAATCCAACGGCAGCAATCCCCAGCAAGTTAAAGACAAAACCACCGATAAATGCTCCGGTAACGCCAATGACCATGTTACCGAAAAAACCGAATCCGCCACCGCGCTTCAGCGTGCCAGCTAACCAGCCGGCAACCGCACCAATTAGCAAAAATACCAATAAGCTCATTAAATCCATTGTTTGATCTCCCATCAATTGAGTGTCTATTCATTAGTCGCTATTAAGAGATTGGATGGATTTGCCGTTGAGAGTTCAAGAATCTGCTTTATCAACGTTAAATTCATGCTATTTCCCGACCTGACGGGATTGCAATGTGCTAGCAGATTCCTGACACCCTTGTCGGTTTAACGACAAAAAAGCCCACCAAACTCCAAGCAAAGGGGTCAAATGAGAGTGTTTTGCTATGGCACCTGGATTGCTCTCTATTTGGAGACCCATCCAATAACCAGCAATGCGTAAAACGCGACAGGAGCCAGTTATGTCAGTGACGTTTGAACTGAAAACCACCGAAACCCAGGAGTTCACCTTTGAGTTGCTCAGCAGCAGCGGCGACATGCTACTGCTCAGTGGGGATTACCCGAACAAAGCCGCAGCCGAGCAAGGAATTAAAGACGTGAAGCTGGGTTCTCTTATGGGACATCAAATCGCCGCAGGTAAAACGCCAGCTGGTGAGACGTTTTTTGTGATTAAAGATACCCACGGCCAAATCATCGCCAAAAGCGCCTTGTTTGCGGATCAGATGTTGTTCGACAACGCCCTGCACGCGGTAAAAGACAACGCCTGCATTGCCGGAATATCCGACCTGACCGCAGCCTGAGCCATGGAGTCCACTGATGAACAACGAGCTGACCGTTCTTAAAGAGTTGTCTACGGTTACCGTCACTCAGGCTGAATGGCTGGAGATTGGTCGTACCATCACCAGCCATTTGCCAAAGCCTGAATTTTTGCAAACATTCAATGCCATGGCGGGTGAAGTGTCGAAGGTCTACGGCTTTGTTATCGACACCCTGGCTCCCTTTATCGAGCTGAATTCCGAGCCTGCGTTTGTGGAAAACTTCGATAGCCTGATGGTGTCCTATCAAGCCAGTTACCTGGCTGAAGCCAGTAAGCCCAGACACTATTGCGACGAAGCATTCGAACACTTTGTTGAGATCCAGCAGAGCAAGGAATTCAGCACCAGCTATCCGTTGTTGAAACACACGTTTGATCGTCTCGATTACATCATGGACAAGTACATTGCCAATGATGCCTGGGTGGTGATGAGCATCGAAACAGTGATGAAACGGTTAAGCCGCTGGTTGAATGACATTGCCGAACTCAAAAAAGTCGACAGTGAAGATGCGTTCTGGGTGTATCAGGGTCTGATGAAAAGTATCGCAGAATATTTACAGCTGATCCGCCAGCGTGGTTAGCCGGTCATCCGGGAATGGTACTGATGGTATTGATGTTGTGGCATAGCCTGACAGATGCATTGCGGAATGCATCTGTCAGGTGTGGCTATTTGCCGATCACTATTTCCAGCACAAACTTGGAACCGAAATACGACAACACCAGAAATCCGGTGCCAATCAGTGTCCAGCGACTGGCGGTAACACCACGCCAGCCAAAGCGATAACGACCAAACAGCAACATCGCAAATACGGCCCAGCCGATCGAGGCAAAGACCACCTTATGGAGCAGATGCTGCTCTTTCAGGTCAACCACACTGGGCCAGCCAATCGCAAACGCCAGCGTCAGCAGGATCATCCCCAGCCAGATCATTTCAATCAGCAACAGATCCATGGTTTGCAGCGGCGGGAGTGCCTGAATCAGACCGTGGGTCTTGTGCTTGCGCAGATGGTGATCCTGCAAGGACAACAATACCGACTGCACTGCGGCAATCACAAACACGCTGTACGCCAGAATGGATAACAAAATATGCCAGACCAGGCCGTAGCTGAGGTGATCCAGTGTTTCACGTTGTTGAGAGAACGAAGACACCACCAACAGCACAGCGATCATTGGAAACAGGCCAACAAACAGATTCTCGACCGGCTTTTTCAAACTGGAAAACAGCAACAGCAGCGTAATGACCCAGCCAATGACCGAGCCAATATTATAAAACGCAAAGTTGATTCCGGGATGGGCGCTGTCACTGGTGACGGCACCGTAGAGCAGAAAACCCAGGTGCGTGAGCGCCGCCAGCATGGCCAGCGTCAGTACCAGATTACGATTGGCTGGACGGTCTCCACGAATGGTTTGCCACTGACGAAAAGCAGAAAACAGATACAAAACCGCAGCGGGCAAGGCAACAATAAATTCGGACATAACCAAGTTTCCAAAAAGACGCGGCCAGTGTCGCACATGGCCCCGACTTAGCAAAGTCGATGCAATTCAGTTGCATTGACAGATCAGTATCTCAAGCCCAAGGCATCACATAACCAGCTCTGAAAATTGCTCGCAGCACGGAAGCGCCGGGCAATCTGATCACAGCAGTCGGGTTGATAGAGCGTCTCTTCATCCAGCGCCGCCAGGGCAATAAAATCCTTACGCTTGAGCTCGTCTATTTGAGGGTGATCTTTGTCGTAGCCCTTGGGCGGGCGTATCAGGCTGTCGCCATCCAGTTGAAAATATTGCTGGAAGTCGTTATCGCCAATAGCATCCAGATAGCGTGCCGGTCGTTCGGCCAGCGCGTCGCGAATTTTCCCCAGCGCTACCGAATCCGGGTGCCAGACGCCGACGCCAACAAATATCTCGTCCGCTGCAATGTGCAAATAAAATCCCGGTGCATGGATATCTTTGCCGGACTCATGGCGAAACTGGATACCAACATTCAGCTTGTAGGGCGTCTTGTCTTTGGCAAAGCGGGTATCCCGATAGGGCCGCATCAACGAGCCGCCCACTTTTTTGGCGACGGCTTCGTAATAGGGCGAGATAGCGCGGATCTCCATTTCCATGGCAGCAATAAACGCCAGTGCCGGGCCACGAACCTGAAGCTCATAGTCGGACTTGTGTTGCTCGAACCAGGCCTTGTTATTGTTTTCTTGCAGCTGGCGCAAAAATACCAGCAACTCCGGTGAAAACGCCGTAAACATAAGGTCTCCCTGTCTTGCCGCCATGGGCGCTGTGGTATTGATGAACACTTGTTACATATGGCTCGGTATTGTGCGCCGGAGCCTGGGGCAGGTGCTATGAGGCAAGTGCTATGGATGGTGCTATGGGTAGTGCTATGGGGATAGTACCGTAACAAAATCTTGTGATTATTCCATGTTGCGGTCGCGATCCCGGTTAATTCGTTACGACGGCGAATTCGCCCAACGGGCGTAAGGATAACCGTCCTTAAAGAGGGTATACTTGGCGTTATTTTTCGCAAACGGGGCGCCGGCCCGGTTATCCAGTCCCGGCCAGACGTACCCAGCATACGAGTTGTCATTATGTTCGAAAGTTTGACCGACCGACTTGGCAAAGCCCTCAAAAGCATTTCCGGCCAGGCCAAGTTAACCGAAGAAAACATCAAAGGCACCGTGCGTGAAGTTCGCATGGCGCTGCTGGAAGCCGACGTTGCCTTGCCGGTGGTGAAAGCCTTTACCGACCAGGTCAAAGAGCGCGCCATTGGTACCGAGGTTCTGAAGAGTCTGAATCCGGGTCAGGTATTCCTGAAAATCGTCCATGAAGAGCTGCAAAGCGTCATGGGTGAGGCCAATGAAAAGCTGAATCTGGCGACCCAGCCACCGGCTGTTATCCTGATGGCTGGCTTGCAGGGGGCGGGTAAAACCACCACGGTTGCCAAGCTGGCCAAGTATCTGGCCGAGCGCGAAAAGAAAAAGGTGATGGTGGTGTCTGCCGACGTTTATCGTCCGGCAGCAATCAAGCAGCTTGAAACCCTTGCCAACGAAGTTGGTGCACTGTTTTATCCATCGGATATCAGCCAGAAGCCACTGGCCATTGCTCAAGGTGCTATCGAGGCGGCGAAAAAAGCCCACGCCGATGTGCTGCTGGTGGATACCGCCGGGCGTCTCGCCATCGACGATGCGATGATGGCCGAGATCAAGGCGTTACACGCTGGCATCAATCCGATTGAAACCCTGTTCGTGGTGGACGCCATGACGGGTCAGGATGCCGCCAATACCGCCAAGGCATTCAGCGAAGCACTGCCGTTGACTGGTGTCGTGCTGACCAAAGCCGATGGTGATGCTCGTGGTGGTGCAGCGTTGTCGGTGCGTCATATCACTGGCAAGCCGATCAAGTTTATGGGGATGGGTGAAAAAACCGATGCCCTGGAGCCATTCCATCCCGATCGCGTGGCGTCGCGGATTCTCGACCTGGGTGACGTACTGACCCTGATCGAAGAAGCCGAACGTAATATCGACAAGGCCAAGGCTGACAAACTGGCGAAAAAACTGCAAAAGGGCAAGGGCTTCGATCTTGAAGATTTCCTCGACCAGTTGCAGCAAATGAAAAACATGGGTGGCCTGACCGGCATGCTCGACAAGTTGCCTGGCATGGGTAATGTGAATCAGATGGCCAAGCAAACCGCTGCGGCAGAGGGCCAGTTCAAGCAGATGGAAGCGATTATTTTCTCCATGACGCTGGATGAACGCCGCTTCCCGGACAAAATTAACGGTTCGCGTAAAAAACGTATCGCCAACGGCTCTGGCTCCCAGATTCAGGACGTTAACCGGGTGCTGAAACAGCACAAGCAAATGCAGAAAATGATGAAAAAAGTCACGGCCAAGGGCGGCATGAAAAAGATGATGCGCGCCATGGGCGGAAATGGCGGCGGCATGGGTGGCCCAGGTGGTGGTTTGCCACCCGGCTTTGGCGGCGGTATGCCGCCGATGCGTTAGCAAGCGAGTGTTTTTCAGTAAAACGTTGCGGATATTTCTGTGCTGATACCGTATGCACCACGTCTCGCAGGGCATGGGTGACGTGGGGAGGCGTCTGGGAATTCCTGGTGCCGGACTTGATGCCGCTTTACTTGTACCCACATTATCTCATTACCCCAAACATCTCTCAGGCCATCTGTATGATGGCCTTGCGGAAACGTCCCAGCGAATAAGCAAACAGCACGGCACCGATCAGCAGCAAGGCCAGGAACTGTGGCCACACCACATCAAAACCCGCACCGCGATAAAGAATCGCCTGGCCCAGTTCAACGAAGTGGGTGGTCGGGGCGAGGAGCATTATATGCTGCACAAAATCCGGCATGCTTTCGCGGGGTGTGGTGCCACCGGACAGCATTTGCAGCGGCATCATCACCAATACCATCAGCAGCCCGAACTGCGGCATGCTGCGGGCCAGGGTGGCGAGAAAAATCCCCATTGAGGTGGTGGCAAACAAATGCAGCGCGGCACCGCTGAAAAACAGCAGTAACGACCCTTCTATCGGCACATTAAGAATGCCGCGTACCATACCGTTCAGCGATAGGGCGGCGGCAATCAGTACGACAAATCCCATCGCCCAGACTTTGGCCAGCATGATTTCTGTCGGCGTGACCGGCATTACCAGCAGGTGTTCGATGGTGCCATGTTCCCGTTCCCGGATCAGCGCGGCGCCGGTAAGAATAATGGCAACCATGGTGATCTGGTTGATAATCTGCATCAGACTGCCGAACCAGGACTGATCCAGCGCCGGATTAAAACGCGCCCGCACGGCCAGATTTACCGGCAGTTCAGTATTGCTGCGGTAGCGTTGTAAAAACTCACTGACTTCCGCCTGCACAATCTGCTGCACATAGCCGCTGCCGGTAAAGGCCTGACTCATGCGCGTGGCATCGACATTGAGCTGAATTTCCGCTTCCCGTCCGGCCAGTACATCATGTTGAAAATCCGGCGGAATATTCACCACAAAGGTATAAAGTCCGGCGTCCATACCAGCATCCATGGCTTTCAGAGTGATCATTTCCGGCGGCATAAAATAGGGCGGGTAAAAGGCGGAAATAATCCGTTGTGACAGTGCGGAACCGTCCTCATCAACAATGGCGATGGGGGCTTTGTTGAGTGAGTCCGGCATTGAGGTGCCAGCGGTATAGACCGAGAAGGTGAAACTGAAAATAATCAGTACCAACATAGTTGGGTCACGCCACAGGCTCCACAGTTCTTTGATGCCGAGGCGATAAATATTGATCAGGTGGCGTCCCATCTTATTCAAATCCATTTCAGCGCTCCTGTTTTTTCAGCAGCAAAATGGCGGTACCGGTAATCACGGGTATCGAAACAAGCAGCGGCCAGAATGAGGCGTACAAATCACTCAGGGTCAGCGCTTTACTGAACACACCGCGGCTGATGGTCACCATATGGGTGGCTGGATAGATCTGACCAATAACCTGAGCGCTGCCTTCCAGTGAACTGACCGGATCGGTCAAGCCGGAGAACTGGGTCGCCGGAATCAGGGTGCCGACCATGGCGAAGAACATCGCCGCAATCTGACTTTTGGTGACCGCTGAGGCCAGCAACCCCATGCCGGTGGCGGCAAAACTGAATAACAGGGCAGCGAGGGTCAGGGTCAGATAGCTGCCGGTCACTGGCACATCAAATAAGGTGACGGCGAGCAGACTCATCAGGAAGAAGTTGATCATGGCAAAGCCAACGTAAGGCAGTTGTTTGCCAAGAATAAATTCGGTGCGGGTGACGGGGGTGACGTACAGATTAATAATGGAACCCAGCTCTTTTTCCCGCACCACCGCCAGCGCGGTCAGCATGGCCGGCATCATCAGCAGCAGAATCGGAATCACTGCCGGCACCATGGCTGGCAGGCTTTTGACATCCGGGTTGTAACGGAAGCGGGTGACGACATCAACCGCGCTGCTGAGGGCTCCGGCATTGCCACTCTGGCGCGCCTGCTCCTGTAACCACTGGGTGTGTATACCACTGACATAGCCTTTGACGGTTTCGGCTCTGGAGGGCATGGCACCATCGATCCAGACGCCGATATCGACCTGATCGCCACGCAGTACGCTGCGACCAAAGCCGGGTGGAATTTCAATCGCCAGTGACAGTTCGCCGGAGCGCATGCGGCGGTCCATATCGGCGTAATCCCGGAGCGGAGCCTTCTCGCTGAAATAGGTCGAGCCGGTGAGGTTCAGCGCATAATTCTGGCTGAGCGTGCTTTGGTCATAATCCAGCACCGCATAGGGCAGGTTATTGACATCCATGGTGATGCCATACCCCATGACCAGCATCAGAATCAGTGAGCCGACCAGTGCCAGCGTTGCCCGTACCGGATCACGTTGTAACTCCAGTGTTTCACGCCACAAATAACTCCACAGGCGTTGCGTTGAAAAGCGCGGTGGAGGTCGGCTGCCGGACGGGGTTATTCCGTTATGGTTGTCAGTAGCGGCAATATCTTCTTCGTCTTCCTCGACGTTATCATTGTCGGTCTGTTTGTCGCTGGCCTCAGCCTCAATCAGGTAGCTGATAAAAGCTTCTTCCAGCGTTGCCGCGTTACGTTTGCTGATCAGGTTGGCGGGTTTATCGCTGTCGAGCACCTTGCCGGCATGCATCATCGACATGCGGTCGCAACGCAGCGCTTCATTCATAAAGTGAGTGGAGATAAAAATGGTCACCCGGTCGCGGCGCGATAATTCAATCAACAGCCGCCAGAAATTATCCCGCGCAATCGGGTCTACGCCTGAGGTCGGTTCATCGAGAATCAGCAGCTCCGGGTTATGCACCATGGCCACGGCCAACGACAGGCGCTGACGTATGCCCATGGGCAGTTTTTCCGGCAGAAAGCCTCGCACCTCATGGAGATCAAAGCGCTGGATCATTTCTTCTGCGCGGCTATGAACCTCATCCTCCGGCACATGAAACAGGCGTGCGTGCAGGATCAGATTCTGTTCTACGCTGAGTTCGCCATACAACGAAAAGGACTGTGACATATAACCCACCCGCTGACGGGTAGTGATGTCATGGGGATCGACCTCATTACCGAACAGCCAGGCCTGACCTTCTGTGGCGGGCAGCAGACCGGTGAGCATTTTCATGGTGGTGGATTTGCCGCAACCATTGGAACCTAAAAAACCGAAAATCTCGCCCCGGCGGATGCGGAAGTTCACATGGTCAACGGCGGTAAAATCGCCGAAGCGCATGGTCAGATCGGTGGCTTCAATGGCAATGTCCTGGCCATCGTCCGGCAGCGGTGGAATGTCGACCGGTGCATAGCCTGCTTTTTTGTCGTCCGGCAGCAGTTCAATAAACGCCGCTTCCAATGACTCGGTGGCAGTTTTCTGCAGTAATTCATCTGGCGTACCGGTATCCAGTACTTTGCCGTCATCCATTACTACCAGCCAGTCAAAGCCTTGTGCTTCATCCATATAAGCGGTGGCGACCACCACGCTCATCTGCGGACGGCTGGCGCGGATGCTCTGAATCAGTTGCCAGAACTGGGCCCGCGCCAGTGGGTCAACACCGGTGGTGGGCTCATCCAGGATCAGCAAGTCCGGGTCGTGAATCAGCGCACAGCACAGCCCCAGCTTTTGCTTCATGCCGCCGGACAGCTTGCCAGCCGGACGCGTCAGAAATGGATACAGACCGGTACTTCTGGTCAGGTGATCAATACGCTGGCGGCGCTCAATGGAGTTATGGCCAAACAGGCGGGCAAAAAATTGCAGGTTTTCTTCCACCGATAAGGTCGGATACAGGTTTTTACCCAGCCCCTGTGGCATATAGGCAATATCAGGACAGACAAGATCGCGGTGACGCTTGTTGCTCATATCGCCTCCAAGGACAGCAAGGTTACCGCCCTGTACCGCTCGGGCACCGGCCAGTAACGACAATAGGCTGGATTTACCCACGCCGTCCGGGCCGAGTAAGCCGACCATGACACCGCCGGGAATCTCCAGCGAAATATCGTTCAGTGCACAGGTTTTACTATAACGAAGGCTGACGTTACTGAGGTGTGCTACCGGGGCTGTGGCCATGATTTATTCCGCACTCAGATTAACGGTCAGCTCTGCGGGCCATGCGCTTGCCTCATCGAGTTTCAGCCAGGCAACGCCGGGCAGCCCGGTTTTGACCTGAGTGATGTATTTCTGCAACAGTTGTGGCGATATCCGCGCGCGCACCCGGAACATCAGTTTCTGCCGTTCGCTTTCTGTTTCGACGGTTTTTGGGGTGAACTGAGCGGTGGACGCAACAAACGACACCTGTGCCGGAATGACATAATCCGGTGCCACATCCAGCACCAGATGCACCTCCTGTCCGAGGGCAATACGGCCAGCCACGGTTTCTGGCAGGAAGAAGGTCATATACACATCCGACAGATCGACCATATTGATTACCTTGCCACCGGCGCCCAGCACTTCACCCGGCTGAGTTACCAGATATTGCACCCGGCCATCCCGTGGGGCGGTGAGAATACTGTCGGCCAGATCGGTTTCGATACGGGCGACGCTGGCTGCTGCCGCATTAACATTGGATTCAGCGCCAATGACTTGCGCTTTGGCAGCTTCAATGGCTGCTCTGCCAGCGGCGACCTGGGCTTTGGCGGCACTCAGTGTGGCCTCGGCGGTACGTACAGCGGCGCGGTCATCATCCAGAACCTGATCCGACAACGAACCTTCTTTGGCCAGTTGTACCGAGCGGCGGTAGTGGCGCTGGGCGGAATCCAGTTCTGTTTCTCGCTGGATCTGGCTGGCTTGCAGAGCCGCCAGATCACTCTCGCGCATGGCCACCTGCGCCTTGGCACTGGCCACTGCCGCTTTGGTCTGTGCCTGTTGAGCTAAGGCCTGATTACGCTGGGCAAGCAAGGAATCACTCTGCATCACTGCCAGTTGCTGACCGGCAATAACAAAATCGCCTTCTTTTACCAGCAGGGATTGCAGTCGTCCGCCGAGTTTGGTGGCGACATCCACGGCGGTGGCTTCAATGCGGCCATTGCCTTTGACAAAACCTTCTGCGGTGCTGGTGCTGTCCAGCCTGCTCCAAATAAACCAGCCCGCCAGAACGACGATAAATAGAATAAACGCGGAAATACGTTTGTTGCTGAAAGCCGTTTTCATGATGTAAATCCTGATTTTATGCGCGTCGTTGAATGTTTAATTGCCAGGCCGCAAGCGGTTATCCATTATTAGCGACTGGTCGGTCGGTAACTCTTGCGACAACTATAGGTCGGTGTTTTATGACTGACAATGATGATTTATTGATCCGTGTGGCATGCTGTTCAGATAGTGCAGTTTTGCGAACTAACACTGTGTTTCACCGTAGCGACTATTGTCTGGCCGGGGCCGTTGAAGAGAGAATCTGTGAATCCAAGAAATGACCAATAAACAATCAAGCAAAACCATTGCCGCCACGGCAGCTGGACGTCGGCGATTGTCGCCTGAATTACGTATTCAGCAGATTCTTGATGCGGCGTTTGTGGTGTTTGCGGAGAAGGGATTTGTGTCAGCCCGGATGGACGACATTGCGGCGGCGGCGGGTTTGTCGAAAGGCGGCATTTATAATCATTTCCGCAGCAAAGAGCAGATCTTTGAAGAACTGCTGAAACACCGTTTGAACCAGTATGGCGCTGGTGTTGAGTTTCCGGATGATGACCGGCCAGTAACGGTTGAAAGGATTATTACTGACGTCGTAGAGCCATTGTACGCCTCTTTTTCCAATCCGGATGTTATCCGCATTCTGCGGCTGGTGCTGGTGGACGGTAACCGTGTGCCGGAATTTGTCCGCTACTGGCATTCGCTGATTTCGCAACCTTATCAACAGCGACTTCAGATTCTGGTGCAGAAAGGGGTAGTGGCAGGAACGCTGCGCAATGGCAGCCTGACTCACTCACCGGCCTTAATTGTATCGCCGGCACTGGTGTTTATGTTCGACACCATGGTGGACAGTGATAACGCCCGGCGGCAGCTGGAAAGCCGTCGTCAGGCTCATGCCCGGATGTTGAGAGAAATGCTGACACCGCCGGTATAACGGTTATTCATACAAGCAGCAGGTGGTTGATCTGCTACCGCGAGGTTGTCGTGGGTACCACAGGCATGCCCTGTTGAACGCAATCAGCCATTTTCGTGGTGGATGGCCTTTGTGGCAGGGCAAACAAGGATCAGAACCTGCTTAATGGATGGTTCTGGTTTATGCTGCGGCTTCTTTCTCTTGCTCAGGAATGGTGATTGTGCAGCTTCGTTCTATCGACAAAACCACCTACAAAAAACGCCTTAACCAGGTACAGGGAGGGGCCGTGATTACTTTATTGGTACTGGCGCTGCTGTTTTCCGAGCTGTATCGGGCGTTATGGGCGGGGGGAGAATCCAGCACACTGCTGAATGCACTCGCGGTGGCTACGGCTGCGGCACTGGTGGCGCTGCTATTTAACCGCATCAAGGACAAACCCTGGATGGCGGACATGGTGTATCTGTGGCGTCTGAAACGGGAGCTGAACCGCATTTATCGCAGCAGCAAGACCCTTGAACAAGCGCTGGCTGCGGGCGATCGTGACGCGTTTGTTATCCAGAACTTCAATCTGCGCGGCGCGAAACTGCTTTATGAGTCGGAAGACAACACCCTGACATTGCCAGAGCTGCAAGAGAAAATCATTGAACTGGAAAACACCCTGTCTGAACGGCAGCTGACGGTATCGCTGGATGAATACAGCCCAGCCTTGCTGGATGCCTTCAAACAGCGTTTGAAATAGGCTCTGAGGCTACTCCGGGTCGTTGTTATCACCCCAAAAAAGGTTAATGAAGGGAGCAGGCTCTGTCCTGCTCCCTGCTCTAGCTCTACTCTATATGCTTGACCAAGCGTTTTCTCAATTCTTACTCACTGCTTTGCGATGCTCCGGGTCGAGGCATTCTATTTCTTCATGAGGAAGTCCGGGTGCCAGGGTGCTATTGAGATAAGCGGTTATCGCTGTGATCGGATCGGATTCTGAAGTGGCCACCAACGTGGTGCCGCGTTCTGCCAGCCGACGGGCTACACCTTCTCCGGCTGAGCCGCAGAGAGCTATATCGACCCCGTGCAGTGGGTGTCGATTGCCGTCGCCACGCACATGCCATTCATGCAGGCTGCCTGTTTTGGATAAATGGATACTCCAGACCAACTCTGGCTGGCCGTTCGATACAACATATACATTCCAGTGCACAGCACGGCCTGCGTGGGGAGACAATTGTCCGTGTTCTTCTACCGCAACGGCGATAAGGGGTTCTGTCATGGGGATTCCTCCGGTCAGTCCGTCCATGCTAAAGCGGGAAGAAAAAATACATTTGATCCGACGCAGTCATGGCTGCATCTGGCAGCAATAAATGTCAGAAATGGCATCGTGGCACATGCAGTAACGACAGTGCTCAATAGCGTATTACTCAGGACGTGTGGGTCGTTACGCCTGATGCTGTAGAAGAGTTGTTGTTATCTTTGTTGTTGCCGTCAATGGTGGTTGCTCTCGTCTATATGTTCCGGGTTGGCGATGTCTTCCAGAATGGGACAATCTGGACGGTCATCACCCGCGCAGCAGCTCACCAGTGATTGCAGGCTGTTGACCATCGACTGCAGTTCAGCAATCTTTTGATTCAATACGGTGATGTGGTCAGTGGCCAATCGTTTGACATCTTCGCTGTGGCGGGATTGGTCTTGCCACAAGGTCAGCAGCTCTCGGGTTTTTTCAACCGGGAAACCCATTCCTCGCGCCCGGTGTATAAATTTCAGGGTGTGAATGTCCTGCTCGCGGTAACGACGATATCCGGCAGCACTGCGCGCTGCCGGTTGAATCAGGCCAATCGATTCGTAGTAGCGGATCATCTTGGCACTGATGCCCGAAGCGCTGGCAGCGGCTCCAATGTTCATACCGGTCTCCTGTTCGGTTGACGGGTGTGTATTTGTTACGGCTATGTGTTTGTTCTCAGGCTGGGTATCCGTTGTCAAGACAGACGAATCCGCTTTAATCGCAAGGCGTTGCCTACGACAAACACCGATGACATGGCCATCGCACCCGCTGCGACGGCAGGCGACAGCAACCAGCCAAAGGCCGGGTAGAACACGCCAGCAGCCAGGGGCACCAGGGCGGCATTATAGGCAAAGGCCCAGAACAGATTCTGGCGGATGTTGGTCATGGTCGCTTTGCTGAGGGCGATGGCGGTACGGGCACCGTTGAGGTTGCCCGACATCAGTACCACATCGGCGGCTTCAATCGCGACGTCGGTGCCAGTACCAATCGCCATGCCGATATCGGCCGCCGCCAGCGCTGGCGCATCGTTGATGCCGTCACCGACAAACACCAGTTTTTTTCCCTGTGGGAGTGCGGCTTTGAGCTGCTGCAAGGCGTCCACCTTGCCGCTGGGTAATACCTCGGCAACGACCTGATCAATGCCCAATGTGCGTGCAATCGCTGCGGCGGTATGGCGGTTGTCACCAGTAATCATCACAACCTGGAGGCCCAACTGGTGCAAACCGGCAATGGCGTCCGGAGTGCTTGCCTTGATGGGATCGGCGACGGCGATGATGGCGGCGAGTTGGCCATCCAGTGCGGCATACAGGGGCGTTTTGCCTTCTTTGCCAAGTCGGGCGGCGGTGCTTGCCAGCGGGCGGATGTCGATGCCCATTTGTTGCATCAGCCGATCCGCCCCCAGTGCGATGTGCTGGGTCTGTTCATTTGGCGTCACTCCTGCCCTGGCCGCTGTCATCACTTTGGCTGTCACGCCCAGGCCAGTGAGCGATTCAAAGTCTGAGCAAGCCGGTATGGTCAGTTGCTGTTGCTGTGCTGCCGTTTCAATGGCGCGGGCAATCGGGTGTTCGGAATGTTGTTCAACGGCGGCGATCAGGGCCAGAACGGCAGCAGCCTCAAAATCAGGCGTGACTTCCAGATCGGTCAACGCCGGTTTGCCCTCGGTCAGGGTGCCGGTTTTATCTACCGCAATAACGGCCACATCCTGCAAGTGCTGCAAGGCTTCGCCTTTGCGGAATAACACTCCGGCTTCTGCACCCCGGCCGGTGCCGACCATCAGCGAAGTCGGTGTGGCCAGCCCCATGGCACAGGGACAGGCGACAATCAGTACCGCCACGGCATTCACCAGCCCAAAAGTCAGCGCCGGTTCCGGGCCAAAGATCAGCCACATGACAAAGGTCAGTAAGGCCAGCGCCATGATGGTGGGCACAAACCAAAGCGTGACCTTGTCGACCAGGGCCTGAATCGGCAGTTTGGCTCCTTGTGCCTGCTCGACCATACGGATAATTTGCGCCAGCACGCTGTGTTCACCGACCGCCGTCGCCTGAATCGTCAAGGCACCAGACTGGTTCAGTGTGCCGCCGGTGACGCTGTTACCGGGCTGGCGTCGAACGGGCAGGGGCTCTCCGGTGAGCATGGATTCATCAATATAGCTGTCACCATCAATCACCTGGCCATCCACCGGGACACGTTCACCGGGACGTAACTCGATGCGATCTCCCAGTACAACCTCTGCCAGTGCCAGATCGATTACCTGGCCGTTGCGCTGCACCCGTGCAGTGTGTGGTTGCAGGCCGATCAGGTGGCGAATCGCCTCCGAGGTTCTGCCCTTGGCACGAGCCTCCAGCAACCGCCCCAGCAGAATCAGCGTGACGATCACCGCAGCCGCTTCGTAATACACATGCACCGTGCCTGGTGGCAGCAGGCCGGGCAGAAAGGTGGCGATGGTTGAAAAGCCCCAGGCCGCCAGGGTGCCGACCGCCACCAGAGAGTTCATATCCGGTGCCGCGTGCAGCAAGGCCGGAATCCCCCGCTGATAAAACCGCAGCCCCGGTATCAGCAACACCAGCGTCGTTAAGACAAACTGCAATAGCCAACTGGTTTGCTGGCCCAGTGTGGCCATAACCCAATGATGAAAGGCAGGAATCAGGTGACCCCCCATTTCCAGAATAAACACCGGCAAGGTCAGCGCCGCAGCAATCAGCAGATCACGCTGATAAATCTGGGCTTCGGCATCGCGTTTTTCCCGGTTATCGAGAGACGATTGCCCGGCCTGTTCCGCTGTTCCCATCGCCTTGGCCCCGAAGCCGGCTTTTTCTACCACGGCAATCAGCTCGGCAGCCGTGGTGCCAGGCAATATATTGATTCGTGCTTGCTCAGTGGCCAGGTTTACCGCCGCATCCACCACACCAGGCTGCTTGTTGAGTACCCGTTCAATCCGGCCAGAGCAAGACGCACAGGTCATGCCCTCAATGGCCAGCTCGATCGCTGCCGGTTGATGGACTGAGTAACCGGTTTTGATGACCGCTTCAATCAGCGCTTCTACGTTTAACCCGGTTTTGCCGGTAATCGTTGCGGTTTCGGTCGCCAGATTGACGGTTGCCTCACTCACACCCGCGACGCTGGCCAGCGCTTTTTGTACCCGAGCAGAACAGGACGCACAGGTCATGCCGTCGATATTCAGACGTAAAATGTGTTCCGGAGTGGCCGGGGGTTGGCCGGACGGTGAACTTGAGGTTTGAATGGCAGACATGGAACCTCCTTGGCGAAGCGAGTGAAGGGACTGGGTGAGCTGGGCAGTGGAGCTGGTTGGACGTTAAACCCTGCTCGCCCCGTCAGCGATTAACAACATGGTAAACCTTGCCATCGTTGTAAGGTAAACCGGGTAAGGATAAATCCGGTGGTTGGAACCGGATTCAGCGAGCCAGATCAATATTCTGGTGACGGATGCAGACGCATTCTTGACCTTACCACTGTGGCAAGGATCATATTGACGTAGTGTTAAATCACCCACTGAACAGGAGCACAAATCATGAAACTGACCGTAGAAGGCATGACCTGCGGCGGCTGTGTCAACGCCGTCACCCATATTATCAAAGGGCTGGATGACAGTGCTGACGTCAGCGTCAGCCTTGAAACCGGACTGGTAGAAACCAATGCCAAAGCGACACTGGAGCAACTGGCTGCGGCACTGGACGACGGCGGCTTTCCGGCTAAAGCGGCGGGATAATTTGCCGTTTTAATAACGCAGAGGGAACGGACATCTTGGCCCCCTGTCAAGCTGGCAAACTCCTTGCAATATCTCCCTGTGAGTAGGCAATTGAATAGGGAGACTGCCGTTATGACACTGTATTGCGGGGCATATTTGCCTGAAAGCGGGTTATCAGACAGCCCGTTTGTCGGGGCGCTGACAAGAGTTGCAGCAAAACTGACAAGTATGAATGGTCGCAAGAAGAACCTGGAAGATCCTCATCTGGATCTCTATTTTCTGGTGCCGGGGAGTACCGATGTTCCCCCGTTTCGTGGCATGCGTTTCCATTCGTTTGATCGTGCCAACCGGCGGCTGCGGATTGAATCTTCAGTCCCGGCCCATATGGTGGCATCACGTCATTGTCAGGCTTATGTACTGGCGGCGATTCAGGATGCAGTCGAAAATGCGGCGGACTTCTTTTCACGCGAACATATCGATTTTGACCACCAGGCCTACGACCTGATGATCGCGCACCTGGTGGAGACGCACTGATGACGGCTCCCATCAAGATGATCCTGTGTGAAGACATCCAGAACCTGCTCGACAAGCCCGACCTGATGCTGCTCGATTGCCGTGACGTTGGAGACTACCGCAGCAATCACCTTGATGGTGCCCTGCATGCCCACGATACGCTGGTCGAAACCCTGATTCGCAAGTGCGACAAGCAACGACCTATTCTGATCTACTGCTACTCCGGGCATCGCAGCGAACACTTGTGTGAGCTGTTTACCGGCTTCGGCTTTGAACAGGTGTACAACCTGGGCGGAGGCTACCTGCGCTGGCAGGAGCTGCAAGTGGCGGGCTGATCATGAAAACCACCACGCAGACTGACCGCACAGGTATCCAGATGGGTGAATTGAATATCTGGGCGATGGACAAGGATCAGGGCATCAAGCACCTGCTGCTGTTGTTAACCGAACAGCTGGGAGCTGATGCGTTTGCGATTGATGAGCGTATCAATACCGACCTGCGTGCCATTTACATCTGTGATCTGGATGAACCCGGTATCCGTGCCTACCTCTATACACTGGGTCAGACGCAGGGCCGCTATGGCGTGCATCTGGAATATCCGGAGTCATCGGAAGTGAACCCGGTCTACGACGCCTTCGAAAACCTGACGCTGCCCTCTCTGGTCAGCATCCTCGCAGTGCACCTTGATGTGGATGAAATCCAGCCGCTTCCGGTGCTGCATTAACCTGAGCGACCTGAACAGGGGATTATCCTGGTGATCCGTGCGTGCTTCTCGCAAAGCAGGTAAACTAGCGCCTTTTTTATGGGGTCGCTGCCAATTGCCTGGCGCGGTCGCCATATCACCTGACAGCAAACCAGGATATTCGGGTTCCATACCATGATGAAATACATCTCCACTCGGGGTAATGCGCCAGAGCTGGCGTTCGACGACGTTTTGTTAACCGGTCTGGCTGCCGATGGCGGCTTGTACGTACCGAAGGAAGTACCACAGTTTTCTCTGGCCGAGATTGAATCCTGGCGCGACCTGTCGTACACCGAACTGGCGCACAAGGTCATTTACCCCTTTGTTGAAGGCTGTGTGGATGCCGAAGCCCTGCAAGGCATGATCGACGATGTCTATGGTGCGTTCGGCCATAAAGCCGTTGCACCGCTGCAACAGCTTGACCACAACGAATACGTACTGGAGCTGTTCCACGGCCCGACCCTGGCGTTCAAGGATTTTGCCCTGCAACTGCTGGGTCGTTTGCTGGACTACGTACTGGAACGTCGCCACGAAAAAGTCGTAATTATGGGGGCAACCTCCGGCGATACCGGCTCCGCTGCGATTGAAGGCACCAAGGCCTGTCGCAACGTCGACATTTTTATCCTGCATCCTTACGGCAAGGTTTCTGACGTCCAGCGCCGTCAGATGACCACGGTCAGCGGCGATAACATCTATAACATCGCTATCGAAGGCAACTTCGATCAGGCGCAAGACATGGTCAAGGCCAGCTTTGGTGATCAGTCTTTCCTGCGTGGTGAGCGCAAGCTGGTGGCCGTCAACAGCATTAACTGGGCACGCATCATGTCCCAGATTGTGTACTACTTCTATTCCGCGCTGAACCTGGGTGGCCCGCTGCGTCCAATGGCCTACTCGGTGCCGACCGGTAATTTTGGCGATATCTTTGCCGGATATATGGCTCGTAAAATGGGGCTGCCGATCGAACAACTGATTATTGCCACCAACGAAAATGACGTGCTGCATCGCTTGATGAGCCAGAACCTGTACGAAGTGCATCCGCTCAAGCACACCATCACCCCGTCGATGGATATTGCCGTATCGTCCAACTTCGAGCGCCTGCTGTTTGATCTTTATGATCGCGACGGTGCCGTGCTGGCCGATCTGATGGGCCGCATGAATGCCAAAACAGACGTGGTCTCGTTGGATGAAGACAAGCTGGCCAAAGCCCGTGAACTGTTCGACAGCATGGCGGTGAATCAGGATGAAACCGTTGCCGTGATGCAACAGGTCTTTGCTGAAACCGGCTACCTGCTCGACCCGCACACCGCGATCGGTGTGAAGGCGGCACGAGAGTGTCGTCGTAATGCCCGTATCCCGATGATCACCCTGGGCACCGCCCACCCGGTGAAATTCGAAGATGCGGTCAAGCGTGCCGGATTCGAGATGCCTACATTGCCTCACCACCTGAACGACCTGATGGAACGCGAAGAGCGGCTGAGCGTATTACCCGCTGATCTCAAGACTGTCCAGGCATTTATTGCCAGCCATACTTTCAAGGATTGATTGGCAGACTGCCGGGCGTCCAAACGCCCGGCATCGTGATGTGTTGTCGGCCGGTTGCATCGGGGCCGTCGCATCAACCCGGTTATTTCCATCGTGCTGCTGTTGACGTTTCGGCGTCCGACCACCTTCCCTGAGGTTTGCCATGAATTACGTATCCCTGAACGACTTCAAATGGGGCTGGATTTTCCGTCACCGCGAACTGCCGGTGGACTCAGAGTCGCTGGGTCTGATTCGTCCGCTCGACAAAGCATCGGCCAACCAGTTCTGGAAAACCCATATCAGCAAGGAAGCGGCTCACGCCAGTCACTTTCTGGGAGACGACTGGCCGTCTCGCAATGGCGTCTGGCAACCAAAAGAGAACTGGCAATTGGCCTGGGAAGCCGACGCTAACGCCATGCCAGCGCTTATGGCGCAACACATCCAGTGGGAAACCAACGTCACGGTCTTTTTTTGTTACGATGTCGACCATATCGTCCAGACCCGCTGGGATATATTTCAGCGCCATTGGAAAAATTTCCTGTTTGTGGATGATCAGCCCATGTTGCTGGGCAAAAGCCGTGATGAAGTGGTGCGTTTTTTTAACGATGGCTCATATCAAACAGGAATACGTCCCAAGCGTTGATATTTCTCAAATGAGAAATGGTTTGAATATTTTCTGATATAATGCTTTTAAAAATCAATGACTTGTAGGGTTTCTTACAAAAATACAACAGCGCTGATATTGGCCGGTAAATGGGCAGAAATTAAACCGTAATAGTTTCTGTTTGAATCAACCATTGCATTTGTTTACTTGCCGATAGGTCATTTGATACTTAGACTTAGGCCCTATTTAATCAAAACAAGGATTGGGAGGGCTTATGAAAGGCGACAGCAAGGTTATTGAATACCTGAATCAGGTGCTCACTATTGAACTGACCTCGATCAACCAATATTTTTTACATGCCCGCATGTACAAAAACTGGGGTTTCGAAGAACTCAACACCAAGTGCTACAAAAAATCCATCAAGGACATGAAGCAGGCCGATGAACTGATCGAGCGTGTCCTCTTCCTTGAAAGCCTGCCCAATCTGCAAAAACTGAACCGCCTGCGCATCGGTGAAAGCCCGGCAGAAATGCTGCAGTGCGACCTGGAACAGATTATCGAGCAGCTTGAACTGCTGCGCGAAGCCATCGCCTATTGTGAATCCGTCAAAGACTTCGTCAGCCGCGAGGTACTGGAAGAAATCACTGAGTACGAAGAAGCTCATCTGGACTGGATCGAAACCCAGCAGCACCTGATCGCCACGACGGGCATCGAAAACTACCTGCAATCCATGATGAGTGACGACTGAGGAGACGAACCATGAAAGGCAATCAACAGGTTATTGATAAACTGAACGAACTGCTGGCTGGTGAACTCGCTGCCATGGATCAGTACTTCGTCCACTCCCGCATGTATCAGGACTGGGGACTGAACAAACTGTACGTCCGTATCGATCACGAATTCGACGACGAAAAACAACACGCCGCCGATCTGATTGAACGCATCCTGTTCCTCGAAGGCACCCCTGATATGGTCACCCGAGCGCCGATTAACGTCGGTAAAGACGTTCCGGCGATGCTGCAAAGTGATCTGGATCTCGAATACAAGGTCGTCACCGACCTGCGCGAGGTGATGGCTTACTGCGAATCGGTACAAGACTACGTCACCCGCGATATTCTGCTGAAAATGCTGGATGACACTGAAGTGGATCACGCTTACTGGCTCGAAAAACAGCTTGGCCTGATCAATCGCATCGGTCTGCAGAACTACCTGCAGTCGCAAATGGGCAGTGACGTTCCGGCGGCCTGATGTGCTCTGGCAGGGCTACCTGCCACACTCCCGATGGCCCTGCGGTTACGACAACGCAGGGCTGTTTTTTTTCTGTCACCGTCCCCCTTTGGTGAGGGCACGGTACTCACAGTTTGGTTGATGGTGTGATAATGAGCGAAATAACCTTTTCCAACGATGAAAAAGTACGTATGGCGGCCAGGGTAAAGAAGTACTTCGTTGACGAGCTGCAGCAAGAGATTGGCAGTTTTGATGCCGAGTTTCTGATTGACTTTTTTGCCCGCGAGATTGGGCCGTACTACTACAATCGTGGCTTGAAGGATGCCCACCAACTGGCCAGTGAAAAAATGGACGAAGTCGGTTATCTGGTGCAGGAATTGGAGCAACCAGAAGGGTATTAGGGCTGGAAACCTATTGTCGTTGCAGTTCTCATGCAACAGCAATACGAGCTTGCCATACCTCGGCTCGGGTGCCGGTGGACTCCGCAAACGCTCTTGTACTTGACCGGTCAGCTGCCTGTGACGGTTACCTGGCCACTTTCCCCATCAACCGCACTCGGCTAATCCCCCCATCCGGGAAGACATTGATCTTTACATGGGTCACTGGGCCTAAATCTTTTATTTCCACCTTGTAGCTGTGTTCCTGATTGGGCTGCATTTTCTGTTGCGGCAGCAGTTCTTGCCAGTACAAACTCTGGGTTTCGATCTGGTCGTCGGTGCCGCCGGTGACACAGGCTGCCTGTATCGAACACTTGTCCGGGTAGTTGCCTTTGAAATGGTGGGTATCGATCAGTATTTCTTCGATGGTGCCTGCGTGGCCCAACGCCAGAATCACCCAGTCGTTGCCCGGTGTACGACGACGGGCGGTTTCCCAACCATCGCCCATGTTGATGCTTTTGCCAGGCTGGATGAGGTTGCTCATATGGCCAAAGTGCTGGTTGTTACAGGCCAGCGCACGCCCACCATTCAGAGCGGCCACAAGGTCGACCTGTTCGTCTGCAGACGGGTTGGACCAGTCTTTGTAAGGCACGCCGTAGACACGTAAACGGGCAACACCGCCGTCGGGGAAAATGTTCAGACGCAGGTGCGTCCAGGGCTGGTCGGTGTATCGATCGTCAATGGCGTGCAGGTGATGGCTGTCGCCCTGCAGGTTGACCGCTGGCAGGATCTCGCTCCATTCGGTATCGGCCGTCGGGTCGCCGATGTCACCATTGGATGTAGTCGGACAGTAACAGGCTTGCAGCGAGGCGGATGGCGGGTAGTTGCCGGTGAAGAAACGGGTGTCGATATCCACCGCCTTGATCACACCGGTCACACCCAGACGAATAATCGCGTAGTCGTAACCGGCCTGGCGCTTGCGGCGTGATTCCCAGCCATCCATCCACTTGCCGTTGTCGTCGTAGACGCCTTCTTGCCACACCGGTGCTTCCGGGTTGAGCATGCGGTTGGCTTCGGCAAACCAGTCGTCGGTCACGTAGGTCACTTCGGTGCCCAGGCGACGGTTGGCCAGGTTGACGTATTGCTTGAGTTTTTCTGGAGTGAGTGTGGTGTTCATGCTTGGCTCTGTACGGAAGTCGGGTAGTGGTGTTCGTGCCAGTGCTTGGCGATATCCATGCGACGCGGGAACCATACCTGCTGGTGGCCTGCGGCGTATTCAATAAAACGTTTCAGCGACGCCAGCCGCGCCGGGCGGCCAATCAGACGGCAGTGCAGGCCGATCGACAGCATCTTGGCTGCACCGTTGGCCCCTTCATCGTAGAGCACATCGAAGGCGTCTTTCAGGTACTGATAAAACTGTGCGCCGCTGTTAAAGCCCTGTGGCGTAGCAAAACGCATATCGTTGGTGTCGAGGGTATAGGGGATGATCAGGTGCGGTTTTTCTGCCCCGGTTGAATCTTTGGGGCCATTGACCCAGTAGGGCAGATCGTCGTCGTAGCTGTCGGAGTCGTACAGGAAACCACCTTCTGCCATGACGATATCGCGGGTGTTGGGGCCGGTGCGACCGGTATACCAGCCCAGTGGCCGTTCGCCGGTAATGCCCTGGAGGATTTCGATGGCTTTGTTGAGGTGTTCGGTTTCCTCTTCCTTGCTCATGTACTGGTAGTCGATCCAACGGTAGCCGTGGCTGCAGATTTCATGACCGGCAGCGTGCATGGCCTTGATCAGTTCTGGATGGCGTTCCGCTGCCATGGCTACGGCAAAGATGGTGAGTGGAATATTGTGCTGTTCAAACAGTTTGAGAATACGCCACACACCTGCACGGCTGCCGTATTCATAAATGGATTCCATGCTCATATGGCGCACATTGGCGAGCGCCTGCGCCGCTGGCATCTCGGACAAGAAGGCTTCAGACTCCTGGTCGCCATGGAGGATGCAGCGTTCGCCGCCCTCTTCGTAGTTGAGCACAAACGAGATGGCGATACGGGCGTCACCAGGCCATTGCGGGTGTGGGGGTTGACCACCATAACCGATTAAATCGCGGGGATAATCCACAGACATTGTGTTCTCCAGTCGGACGGCTGCCGCGCTGCAGAGATCTGCCGGGCAGGAAGAATATGCGCGTATTCTTGAAAGTGCTGGCAGATTATCTTGTCCTTGGAATCCACTCAATAAAAAATCCTGACCGATTGGTCAAATCAGACATTTAGGCCCATCATCGAGTTAATGAGTCGGCTACAATGACGCATCCGATACTGCTTGTCGGGACTGTCTTCCGAATCTCTGGCTGCTGAATTCTTACTGCAGGAAACCTCTATGGAACCTTTTGTTGAACCGGCGCCGGGCTTCGTCACCCTCACGCCACAATCCTTGAGCCGGGAGGCCTTTGCGCCTTTTGGTGATGTGATCGAAACGGCAGGCCGTGACCATTTCTCCATCAACGATGGTTACGCTGATCGCTTCCATAACCTGGCGGATGTCGACCTGACCGAGGCGGATGGCAAGCCGCTGTTGAGTATTTTCCGCGCCCGTCCACGGCCCCGGCCACTGCAAGTGGACATGATGGAGCGACACCCAATGTCGAGTCAGGCGTTTATTCCACTGTCGGATACGCCGTTTCTGGTGCTGGTGGCACCGGCGGGTGAAGCGCCGTCACCGGAGAACCTGACGCTGTTTTGTACCAACGGCTGCCAGGGTGTGAACTTTGCCCGTGGGGTATGGCATTTCCCGCTGCTGGTGGAAAAAGTGGATCAGGAGTTTTTGGTTGTTGATCGCGGTGGCCCGGAGCAAAACTGTGACCTGCATTATTTTGCCGATGGCGTGCGCGGGGTGGTTGAGTAAGCAGCGCTTGCAGAATAAAAACGGCGGTGTCATCGCCGCAGGCGTATGACACTGCAATGGAACGTTGTGATGGAACGTTGTGATGGAATGATGTGATGGAATGATGTGATGGAACGCCAGCCAGCCCCTTATCACCAACACCGATATTGGATCAAAAACCTGAAGGCCAGCCCGGAACAGATCCGTCAGGCTCTGCTGAAAATGCAGCGCACTGAACCGGTCGGAAATAAAGAGTTTGAACAGTATTTGCAATACATGCGCTGATTCCGGCAACCATAACCGGAACAACACACAGAAATTGCAGCCCGGCACCCATCTCGGGCATGATTCCCGACTTTATTTCAATAGCCTGATTCCCGTCAGACGCATCAAGGACAGCCCGTGACCGACCAGTCCCAACTCCAGAAGCACAGTGACCTCGTATGGAACATCGCCAACCTGCTGCGTGGGCCGTATCGGCCGCCTCAATACCGCCGGGTCATGATTCCGCTCACCGTGCTGCGGCGTCTGGACTGTGTATTGGCAGACAATCGTAGCGAAGTCAGCCAGCTGTACCAAAACCTGATCGCCCTCAAGACCGATACCGCCACCATCGAGCGCACCATCAACCACAAGCTGAAACTCAAATTCCACAACACCAGTAAATTCAGCTTCGACAACCTGCTCGACGACGACACCCAACTGGCTACCAATCTGCGCGCCTATATGGCCGGGTTTTCCTCCCGTGCTCGCGCCATTCTGGAAAAATTCAAATTCGACGAAGAAATCGAACGCCTCGACGAAGCCAACCGCCTGTACGAAATCATCAAGGAATTCCAGAACATCGACCTGCACCCCAGTTGTATTCCCAACAGCGACATGGGCACTATCTTTGAAGATCTGGTGCGACGCTTTAACGAACAGGCCAACGAAGAAGCCGGGGATCACTTCACAATGTCATCTTCATCATGTGCGAACAAATGCCACCTTGGCAGTTTCCAGATTAGTGTTACAAGCTTAGCGGCTTAGCTCCAGTCGATCAGCTCTTTTACAGGCACATCATACGTATCTTCATTAAGCCGGTCTTGAAGGCTCTCATCATCCAGATATTTAGCTAGTCTCGTTGCAACACTGGCTGGATGGCGTCTTAGCTCCTCGGCTATTTGCCTGCATGTGTAGGCCAGTTCAATCATGTCATACAGCACCTCTTCATCATCTTTAGACCAGGTCTTGCCAAAGTTCTCTGGCAAATCAAGTTCCTCAGTTAGATATCGGTGATAGAAATCTGATAGTTCACCCATGAAGAATTCTGATACTGCGCCGTTTGATGAGATCTTCTGGTATCGCCCAGACCGAGGCCACAAGTACCATTGACGGCCTTTGTACCGGATTAGATATCTGTATTTGCTTACTTTTCTGAATCTAAGTCCTGGGTGGCTCAGGATTCTTTCCAGTTGATTTTGTTGCTTGTTGCTCCACATACGCTCATCCCATTTTCCATATGATTGGTTAAGCGTACCGCAAAAATCCGAAAATGAGCGATATATCCCGTGGTGATATATTCACTGCTTGGTGATAGTTCTGTCTTTTGGACAGAACAAATATGAAAGATCCGCGTTTAGTTGCTTTTGGTGAAAGAGTTCGTCAATTAAGAAAAGAGAAGGGGTTGTCGCAGGAAGCCTTTGCTGATCTAGCAGGGATCGACCGGAGTTATATGGGGCATATTGAACGCGGTGATCAGAACATTACACTCACTAAAATCTATCAGATATCTGAAGCTTTAAGGGTGTCAGTTTCAGATTTGATTTCTGACTAGTATGATGCCCTTCTTTGCAAGAAGGGCATTTAATATGCTAGAAAAAAACCACTTGTCGATTTCGTAATACATCGCCATCATATTTTTCTTTCAAAGGGTTAATGGCCTTTTGAACAGCTTCAGCAAGGTCATTTACTTCGTTGTAGAGTATCCTTAGTGCCTCTACTTTTTCTTCAGCGTTGAATATCTTTCTTGACTCATCAGGGACAATTAGCGAGTTTCTTCTTTCGTCAATATACGAAATTATTAGCAAATATGAGCGCAGATTTTCGAGAAGTGTTAGAGGTAAGTATTGGCTGCAAGACAATCTTTCGTTCATAGAATAGGCAATCGCAGCAATGTCGTAACTAGTAAGTTTTTTTGCTTTTGATTTCTTATAATCTGGCATGTCGGCAATGATGTTTTTCATTAGCCGAGTTACTTTTTTAAGGTTGCCGCTATACTGAGTGTCTCTGTCATTTACCTTCTTGATGTGAAGAAAAGGCTTGTTCTCAATTAAATCATGATTGTCTTTGTCGTAAATTTTTACTGCTCTGAAGTGCTCAAACTTTGATCTTTGGTAGTCATGTGTGTCGTGCCAACTACTTGGAACGATATCCACTTTTCGTCTAAGGCTACCACCACTCAGGGCAATCGACTTGGCTCCGCTAGTGTTTACTTCTGCGGCATGATAACGAGACTTGAGTTTCGCTTCCGACTGAAGTCTCAACTCTCTTACAATATCAACCATTGGCCGAGTATCGCTTGAATCTGAGTAGTAGGTACCGGGCAAAGCTGGTCCTTGGACTGTAATTACGTCCGATTTCAGTATCAACATATCTACGTCAGAATGACCTTCGATATGAATATCCAATGCAACAGAGCCTTGCATTCTAGCTTCTGCATTGATTCCTGACGTTTTGAGCATGTCAATCAGTGTTGACGCTACTCGCTCACCCTCGTCTTTCGAAACTTTTGTAGACTCTTGGCTCACTGCCGCCATTGAACCAATTACATATTTTATCGCAGCATTTTCATGTAGCTTTTCATGCGCCTCTGCCGGTCTTAGATCGCCATAGTAAGAATACATGCCTTTTTCCAGGCGATCTCTTTCGGCAGTCCCTTGGCGGCGGTTCTTTAGGTTTGCTAGTCTGCTTTCAAAGTTGATCATTATTGTTCTTTCCTTAAAGTCATTTTTCCGAAAGTCCTTCTCCCGTTACTATTGAAGTAAGCGGCTTCACCTTGGTTTAAATCTTTGTTAAAAACTAACTCGCAATAGCCTTTGTGAGAATTCAATTCATGAAATTGATCTGTGTCAGGGTTATTCGTATAACTATAGTGAAGAATCCAACCGCTTTTTGTTCCTGGTTTTTTGCCAAGAGTTGCGGTATAGCTTTCGCTTGAACTCTTTGCCGTTTTTAATGTTATAGAGATTTTTTCCCAAGTTTGTTCGATATCTATTTCGGCGTCCCAGTTGTACTTTGTAGAACCGTCTTCATTTAGCGTTTCACCTTTCACTGACCATATGCCACTAATATTTGGGATGCTAAAGAACGGAATTTTCCATCCAAACCGGTCAAAACAGTAGTGAAGGACAAAATAAATTATGGCTGGCGTTATTATGGCAGTTGCGAATGCTTCTATGTTTGTCGCTTCATAAAGCCAAACCAATAACGAAGAAACAGCACCTGTTAAAATTACAGATGCAACACCGAGCCATCTCCCTATAGTGGCTCTGCTGTGCCCAAATATTGCGTAGTCGTGCATTTGTTTGCTCCTATGAATTCAGTAATCAATTTGCGATAACAGAAGCCATCCCATCCAGTCGTTCTTTCGTCTTTTCCCACTTTGGCATTACCTGGCCCATTAGCCGGTAGAACCGCTCGCTGTGGTTATGTTCGGCGATGTGGCAAAGCTCGTGCAAAATCACATAATCAATGCACTCACGAGGCGCTTTAACCAGGTGAGGGTTCAGGGTGATTCGGCCATTGGGTGAGCAGCTGCCCCATTGAGTTTGCATGGTCAGTATGCGCAGCGGTGGTCGTTCCTCTACCCAAAGGGCTTGTTCCAGCATGGCATCGAGGCGCTTAGCGAAGGTTTCCTTGGCCCGCGCTTTGTACCAGTCTGTTAGTAGCTCTTTAACCTTTTCAGCGGACTTTGTTCTTACCGAAACTTCTAACTTACCGCGTAGCAGTTTCACGCCTTGAACCTGCTCGGGCGCTTCAATCACTTTCAGTAGGTATTGCTTCCCTAGGTAGTAATGGCTCTCACCGCTGATGTACTGCCGAGGTGTGGTGAATTCAAGCTGTTTGCGGAAATCCCTAAGCTGCTCGTAGATCCAGCGGCCACGCTTTTTAACAGCAGATAACACGGCTTCGTTTTCAGCTCCCTCAGGAGCCGATGCGATTACTCGACAATCGGGATGTACCTTGATTAATACCTTACCTGTTGCTTGCGGGCGCTTAATTCGCTCAAACGTAATCTGCTCGTCACCGTAGCGGAAGCTCATGGTCTGACTTTGAGGTTTAATCGGCACATTCATCTGGTTATACCCAATCAAGCACCATTCAAACCGACCCGAGTGATCTGAACAATCATCTCAACAATCTTCTTGGCCTGATCCATACCGCCACCAATGGCTTTGCATTCCTGGAACATGCGTGGCAGTAGCTTTTTACGAATGTCGGCTTCGATGTTCTGTGGATTGATAGAGTTTTCCGCGACAGAGGTTTCTACCGCCTGGTCAATTTCAAAGGCAACTTTGATCCACTTATCCTGAACTTGCTGGTCCAACACAGCCAAAGCTTCAGGAAGAACTTTCTTGAAGACGCCAAAGTAAGCCTGAGCATGGCGATTACCGGCAAATGCATCAGGTATGTCGTTTAAGCGCCTGTCTTGAACTTGCTCTTCAAATTCACTGAACAACATGTACTGTTTCAGTGGGTGGTCGAATAGCTTTTCGGCCTCTTCAATAGCTTGGCGCAGCAGCTTGGAAAACGCTTCCTGAGCGTAAGGGTCATCCCGCAGCTCTTGTTCAATCATTCGGGTTACGCGGGTTTTGATGATGTCGGTTTCGTTACGGGTTTTATCTTCGCTCCAGTCTTCCGGCTGTTGCTTTTGTCCCATTTTGCCCACTTCATACACGCCACCGGGTTCTTTAACCTCGACACCCACCACATGCTTGTCCAGCAGCTTTTTCACTTGTTCGGCGTATTCGTCGTAATCAATTCTCTCGCCCGCATCTTGCTGTACCAGTTGACGCAGGCTGGAGAATTGCTTAACGGTTTCTTTGTAGTGGCGACGATCCTGGTCGCTAAAACTCTTGTCTTCAAAGAAGGTGGCGGATTGCAGCGCTACCTTCAAGCAGCTGGCGAAGGCTGTCAGGGCTTCGTAGAAGTCTTCACGTACCTTGAGGTGTACGTCAACCAGCTCACCATCTCTCTCTTCAATCTTTGGTACCAGTACCTGACGCAATTGCTCAATGTCGTTCTTGTTTTTCACGCCATCGAATATTGCCCATAGCTGCTTATAGAGCTGGGGTAGGCGCTTGTATTCGGTACTCATCTGGTTGTAGAGGCCAGCAATATCATTGATGTCGTAACCGCCCTGAGTGCGGGAAGCCAGATCCTGGTATTTCTGAATAGTGGTATCCAGTTCCGCAAGAATGCCGCGATAATCGATGAGCAGGCCAAATTTCTTTTTCGGATGCAGACGGTTTACCCGTGCAATCGCTTGGATCAGGTTGTGCTCTTTCAGGGGCTTGTCGATATACAGCACAGCGTTTTTCGGCTCATCAAAGCCCGTGAGCAGCTTATCAACCACGATGAGTATCTTCAGTGAATCATCTTTATCGAAGCGTTCAATCAGGTGTTTGGTGTAGGTTTGTTCATCCTGGCTGCCAACATGCTCTTTCCACCACTGGGTCACTTCCGGTGTGGTGGCCTCATCGACAGCCGTATTACCTTCACGGCTATCGGGCGGGCTCATCACAACGGCAGATTCAAACAAGCCAGCTTCGTCCAGATACTTTTTGTACTTGATCGCAGACGCCTTACTGTCGCAGGCTAACTGACCTTTCAAACCTTCGTCGATGTTCTTTACGAAATGGTTGGCAATATCCAAGGCAATCAAACGAATGCGATCATCTGCACCGTATACTTGGCCTTTTTTGGCAAACTTGCGCTTTAGGTCGGCCTTTTGCTCGTCTGAAAGCCCTTCGGTAATACGCTCAAACCAACTGTCGATGGCGCGTTCATTCACATCCAGGTCGGGAATACGCTCTTCATACAGAAGCGGCGTTACCGTCTGGTCTTCCACCGCGCGTTGCATGGTGTAAGCATGCACAATGGGGCCAAACTTATTGGTGGTCTTGTCGTCTTTTAACAGTGGTGTGCCGGTGAAGGCGATAAAGGCAGCATTCGGCAGCGCCTGCTTCATACGAATATGGTTTTCACCACCTTGGCTGCGGTGGCCTTCGTCAATCAGCACAATGATGTCAGAGCTATTGTTTACACACTCTGGCATTTTGGTAGCAGTATTAAACTTTTGAATCAGCGAGAAGATTATCCGCTCAGTGCCTTTGCCAATCTGTTCAGCCAAGCGTTTACCGGAGGTGGCCATTGCTGCTTCTTTGTCTTTCTTCCCGGCCAGTTCGCCGCCCGAGGCAAAGGTTTTGCTGAGCTGGGTTTCCAGGTCTACCCGGTCAGTCACCACTACAATACGGCATTGCTTCAGGCTTTCGTGCAGGATCAGCGCCTTACTTAAAAACACCATAGTGAATGACTTACCCGAACCCGTGGTGTGCCAGATCACACCGCCTTCACGGCTACCAGTGCTACTTCGGGTATTGATACGCTCAATCAGCCGCTTGATACCAAATACCTGCTGATAACGGGCAACGATTTTGCCAGCCTTTTTATCGAACAAGGTGAAGTAACGGGTCATCTCCAGCAACCGAGTAGGGCTTAACAAGCTAATCAGTAATTGATCTTGCCCAGTAACCGCAAGTTCTCCCGCAGCAGTCAGGCTCTGGTACCAATCCAGGTCTTTTACCGGACGGTGGCTGAATAGGCCTGCCAACTGTTCATCTTTGAGCGTTTTGTTTTTGATGGCGTACATCTCGGCATCGGAGATGTCTTCTTCACGCCAGGCTGCCCAAAACTTAGCGGGTGTGCCACAGGTACCATAGCGGCCTTCGTTGCCGTTTATGGATAACAACATTTGGCTATAGGCGAACAGTAACGGGATTTCATCATGGCGCTGATTACGCAGGCTTTGCGAAATGCCTTCGTCAATGGTGGGGCCCTTTTTCGCATTGCCATCCGGGCGCTTGGCCTCAATCACAACCAGAGGAATACCGTTCACAAAGCACACAATATCCGGCCTACGGTTTTCCACGCCGCCAGAGCGGGTAACGGTAAACTCTTCGGTAAATGCAAAGCTGTTATTGGCCGGGTTTTGCCAGTCGATCAGTGCAACCGTCGGGCTGGCCTTTTTGCCATCGACAAACTCAGTGACCGAGATGCCATACAGCAAATGGTTGTACAGGCGCTCATTGGCAGTTAACAAGCCTTCGTTCAGCGCCGGGCTGCATACTTCGGCTATCAGGTTATCAATGGCTTTTTCAGACAGCGGGTAGCTTTTACCGGCAAAGGTGAAGGTGCGCTTCTGGAGTTCACTGCGCAGCACCTGGCGTAAAACCACTTCATCGGTTTTACCACCACGGGCGGCTAACGCGAGTTCAGGAGAGAGGAACGACCACCCTAGGTTGGTCAACAACGTCAGGGCCGGTAACTTGGCACTGTATTCTTCCTGAAATTTGGGTGTGTATTGTGTCATTCGTTATCTCTCTTCAACCCCTGATACCCGAGGTGCGTTACTATTATCCCAACTAATTTGTAGGCAATACTTCAAGCTGTTCCATCAAACGATGAAATGAAGGGTACAAGTCATTAAGATTCTGTATAAAATCAAAGTATTTATTTAATAACTTTGCTGCTATTTCATCTGGGGTATTTGAGCTTCGCAACATTAGAGACATACCAATTCGATCTTCCAAGTCTGTGACGAACTTTTGAATTAAGGGTTTTGACATCACTCTGTCGGGTTTGAAGTTCCCCATTTCTCGCCATGACCTGACAACGTCCGTGAACTGAAGACCTTGGAATTCAGGTCTATTGTTTTTCTGTCCGTTGAATCTGCCTTCGATTTCACTAATAAGAGGAGATTCAATGTTTTGAGTAGCAGCAGCTAATTCTTCTATTAAATTATCGACGTGTTCTGAAAGATCATTCCCGTCAATGTCTGGAACAAGAGAATGCAAATATCGTTTAAGGATGTTCAGGTCTGAAAATAACACTGACTCTATGCAGTAACCAACATGGCTATAAGGTGTGCAACCTTTTCTTGTAATCTTCTGTTTAATATCATTATCAATAGCAGTTATTGAAAAATCTCGATCAAAAACAACATGCCATGATTTGCCACTCAGAATGGAATTTAGTGTTCTTTTATTGTATTCAACCTTTTGTACAATGTTATCTTTTCCTCTCAGGGGAAAGAAGACCACTTTAGTTAAACAACCAATTGGATTGGTAATTTTCTTGATCTTCGTATTAAGTTTTTTTAAATATTCCTCGTCATCTTCACCTTCAACGAACACTACCAGGCTTGCATTGTTTAATCGCTCAAGGGATATGATTACCCCGCCTAAGGAATTCTTTATGATATCGAAGCTATTTGGATTAATCGCCTCTAACCGGCCACTAGATTTTGCATCATCATTTAAGAAGAATACTTCTCCATCACCAGCACTGGTCACAAATTGGTCATTATGACTTATGATAAAAAATTGATTGTGATCGATGTTTTTTAAATGACTTAGAAGGTTTTGTTGTAACTTTGTATGGATATGCGAATCCGGCTCGTCTACAAGTAGCAACTTTAGAGGGGCATCAATAAATTCGACAGTAGATAGAATTTCTACAATTTGCAGAAATCCGCTTCCTTGAAGATGAAGGTCATAAGGCTTTGATTCATTAATCGATACGCCTAGCTGTATAAATTCATCTTTGTTTTTTCTTGAGTCAGAAGGCATATTGAACTTGACAGTTTTCTCAAGAATTTCAGAGATGCTTGATTCCAATTCTGAGATTGAACGTCTTTTTGCAATAATTTTGTTTCTAAGAACTTCGTGTGAAGACCCTTTTTGAATTTTTCTCTTGATCTGGGCCTCGTTATAGTAAGGCTCATATTGATGGACACCTGCTACAGGTCTCGTTTGGTATATAAAAACCGCTTCATCTAAAAATTTCCCATCCTCACAGAATGCTTCAGCAAATGTTGTGAACTGGCTTTCATCTGTCGGCTGAACACGAAAGAAAGCGTTTTCAATTGAGGTTGGACAAGTTACCTTAAAGCCAAGATCCCAACTGCTTCCTCCTTCCTCATCATTTTTTAGGGTCAGAGTAATTTCTGAACACTTTCCAAGTTCTGGATCTTTTGGATCATGAAAAAGATCTTCATCACTTGTTATTCGCAAGAAATCAAGATCTTGATAATTAACATATCTATTGGTTGACTTTTTAACCTTATAGAAGCCTTTTCTTGAGGCAAGAATATAAGTCTTGTAGCATTTCTCCCATAAATGGATTGCCTCAAATATTGAGGATTTTCCAGCGCTATTCTCCCCAATAACAATATTAAAATCAGTGTTTGGGAAAATCGTAATATCTTTAAATGTTTTGAAGTTTTTCAAAGATATTTTGCTAATTCTTAGCTTCATTCATATTTCCCTATATCAAAACTCTTCGCTTACCCGTCAACAACTGCTGCATCAGGGCTTTTTTCTCTTGCTTTAACGCTTCCAGCTTTTGTTGCAAAGCAGAGATTTCCTGATCAGCGGTGGAAAGTACGGCTGCGATTTTTTGTTGTTCTTCCATTGGAGGAAGTTTGAATGGAAATCCACACAATGAATCAAATCCAACAGAATCACGAACAGAACCTTGTGTGCTACCTGATATGCGCTGTTTTGCTTCATTGGAGCTCATCCAGTTCATAAAGTAATCACTATTGAGGAGCTTTTCATTCACACTAAAAACAACATACATTGGGCTTAGCAAGCCTTCCTCATAGCTATCTAACCGCGCAAATGAGCCTACATTAAGCCTCGATGGGTTGTAGCCATACTCCCCATTTTTAACAACTTTGTAGTTGCTCACATCATCACTGGCTACACGCTTTGAAAACTGATCTTCTGGCAAAACGAAGCCACTATGGTTTGTTACGCTCAGAACTCGATCTATTGAGTTATCTTTGTTTCGAGTCTTCACCTCTCGAAGAACACTCTTTAAGCGTACTTCTTTCCATTCCCCACTAAACCTAACCTCATTCGTATCCAACAGACGCTTCTTACCGGTGAGCAGTTGTTGCATCAGGGCTTTTTTCTGCTGTTGGCTGTTAGTGAGCAGCTGTTCGGTAGTGGTGATGGCCTTATCCCAGGTGGAGAGGATTTGGGCGATTTTCTTTTGTTCTGGAAGCGGCGGGATAGGGATAATAAATTTCTCAACATCCCCTAGGTTTAGTGAAGGTTGAACCCCAGACTTTGCAAACCTGTATATTTGTTTTTTGCCAATATCAGACTGCAATATTGCGTGATAAAAATCAGCACAGTGTTCATCAAACGAAAGTCTAGCCGTTTGCTGAGTCAAGTTAGCTCCATCTAACTCAGACGGAATTTGTGCAGTATTTCCAATACTTCCGACGATTGTTAGGAGAATGTCACCCTTTCTAACGCGAGAACGTTTATAGGCACTATCAATTTTTTCGCCAACCCTATAGATGGACTCCAAATTCACCCAGCCCTTGGAATAGTCTTGGGCTCTAATCATATAGTTGCCATCAGGCTCAAAGGGCCCGGGGACAACAATCCCATAGGTTATTTTTCTGTTTTGTGAAACAACTTCTTTAAGTGATCCATTTTTCCATTTGACTTGCTCCATTAGTCATTACCCCCGTGCTCTTCATAACCCAGCTCCTGTAGATATTTCGCCATCTCGGTTTCCAGCTCAGTCAGTTGCGCTTTCAGCTGCTCGCGCTCGGCACGCACCGCCATCAGATCGATTTCTTCCTCTTCCTCAAAGGTATCGACATAGCGCGGGATGTTCAGGTTGTAGTCGTTCTCTTTGATCTCTTCGAGGCTGGCGACGTAAGCGTATTTGTCAACGCTTTCGCCCGCCTTGTAGGTAGCTACGATCTTGGCGATATTCTCTTCTGTCAGCAGGTTCTGGTTCTTACCTGCTTTGAAGTCGCGACTGGCGTCAATAAAAATGACGTTGTCGTCGCTCTTGTTTTTCTTGAAGATCAAAATTGCTGCTGGAATGCCGGTGCCGTAAAACAGCTTTTCTGGCAGGCCGATCACCGCATCTAGCAGGTTTTCGTCAATCAGTTGCTGGCGAATTTTTCCCTCAGACGAGCCACGGAATAACACGCCGTGCGGCACTACCACGCCCATTCTTCCGCTTTTGGGCTTGAGGGTTTCGATCATGTGCAGGATAAAGGCGTAGTCGCCTTTGGTTTTTGGCGGTACACCACGACGGAAGCGGCTGAACTTGTCATGCTCGGCTTCGTCGTGGCCCCATTTATCCAGACTGAACGGAGGGTTGGCGGTCACGATGTCAAACAGCATCAGGTCGCCATTTTTATCCAGTAACTTAGGGTTGCGAATGGTGTCGCCCCATTCAATTTTGTGGTTGTCTTCGCCGTGCAGGAACATATTCATCTTGGCTAGCGACCAGGTAGAGCCAATGGCCTCTTGCCCATACAAGGCGTATTGCTTGCTTCCGTGGTTGGCCACGATCTTGCGGCCACACTTCATCAGCAGCGAGCCAGAGCCACAGGCCGGGTCACAGATGCTGTCACCCGGTTGCGGGTCTAACAGTTCGGCGATCAGGTCGCTAACTTCAGGCGGGGTATAAAACTCACCGGCTTTCTGGCCACCACTGGCTGCGAAGTTTTTGATTAGGTATTCGTAGGCGTTACCGATCACATCCAGTGTACCGACGCGGCTGGGCTTGAGGTTTAGCTCGGGTTTGGCAAAGTCTTCCAGTAGGTGACGGAGAATGGTGTTCTTTTGCTTTTCTTCACCCAGTTTGTCGGTGTTAAAGCTGATGTCCTGGAACACACTCTTGCCAGCGTCTTTTAATTTGGTGCCGTTGGCTTCTTCAATGGCGTGCAGCGCCTGGTCGATGCGTTCGCCGTTGCCGGGTTCATGACGGCGTTCGTACAGGGCATAGAAACTGGCCGCTTTGGGCAGTACAAAGCGCTCGTTTTTCATCATCTCTTCAATGAGTTCCGGCTCGTCGCCGTATTCGGCTTTGTATCCATCGTAGTGATCCTGCCATACATCGGAGATGTACTTGAGGAACAGCATGGTAAGGATGAAGTCTTTATAGGTATCGGCGCTGATGGTGCCACGAAAGGTATCGCAGGCGTTCCACAGCGCTTTGTTGATGCTGTCTTGGTTAATCTTATCTTTACCGCTCATGGCTGTATCGTTCATCCATTGCTTCCTTTTAGTTGGGCCAAACAATAGCTGGCCCGGTTCAAGTCTTAAATTCGTTGTGCTGGCTGTTTAGTGGCCATGCGCCTGGTATAAGTCGTTGGCGATTGCGCCCATCATGCGCTCACCGTTGTTTACTAGCCTCTGAATCAGTCTTTGCTCTTCACCCAAAGTGTTGGCCATCGCAATGACTGCTCGCTGCTTGGCAAGTGGCGGAACAACGACAGGGGCATCTTCCAGCACACTGCGGCGAATACTTTTTGTTAAGGTGCCTTCGGCATTCTGCTCAAAATACCGCTGAGCCGGTGCTTGATTCAGTAACCACACCATAAACTCGGGCAGGATGTCTTTCTTCTTCAGGCTGACCACAAAAAAATGAGGTGCAGCAACGGCCTGCTTACCCGCAGAAGCCAATAACTGATCGACCTGCACGGCGTAGTTATGGCTACCACGAGCGGCCACTAAAATATCACCTGTGGTGAGGTAGTCGGGTTCACGCTTGCCGGTTAGCTCTGTTTCCAAGCAGTCTGACCAGCGAATCCCTTCGGTTAGCGAGACATCCTTCATCTGAACCGCGACCACGGCAGAGCCTGGCACTTCAGGGATTTTGCCCCGAAATGGATAGCCTGCATTGATGGTTGCGATCTGTTTCAGCTTCAAACCTTCACCTGTTCATAGTCAATGATGCAGAAATAATCTGTTGATCCTGGTTAAATGTCAAGCTAATGTTGTTTCATCGCCTTTGATGCAAAGAAAGTGCTCAAGGGCTTTTTGTTGGGTAGGTGCAATACGTCATAGGTGATGATGCAGAAAAAAAGTGTAAGCATTCATAAGGTGAGATTCAACGTTGGGGCGTTACCAGTGTTCTCTGGTGAGGTAAACGATCATGGAATAAGAGCTATTGAATACCGAGCTGACCACTGGGTGGATAATTTCCCTCTGATTTGGTCGAACGACCGCCAGTTTGATGCGCTGGAGATGAATTTATTCCTAGAGCACCGCTACAAGGGGTTGCATCGCGCTCCTAAACGAGCTGCTAGGTCTAACCCATTGGGCGGGATCTCTCTCAAGACGCTGCAATCAATAGCAAACTCTTTGTGTATTTTTCTGAATTGGATTTCAGAAGAAAACGTTGATTGGCGTCAGGTTACTGCTCAGGCATCAACACAGCGTGCCAAGTATTGGCTGCCTGTTTATCGGTTTAGAAAGTTTCTAATCGATTTGATCCAGGCAAAATCTCTAGGCCGCGACAGCGCCAATTTGTATATGACCCATGTTAGACAATTTTACGAGTGGGCCCGTCGTAGAGGAACTATAGAAAAACTGCCGTTTGAATATCAGCAGTTACATATTAAACGCAGCAACGAGCACTCAGATATTAACTCAATATTTTCTATGGCCCATCATTCATCTGGAATAACTGTTCAAACATCCGACCTAACGATACCGAAGAAATACCGACAGAAATCACTGTCCAGTGACCAATTATCGCCATATACCACTGAAGAGCTTAGTGCTCTATATGGGACTCAATACCTCAAGTCTTCCTCAAGACGCCTGTGGGTAGATCTAGCCCTTTTCACTGGTATGAGAGCATTTGAAATTGCTAAATTTTTGGAAGTTTACGTAGTAGATCCATCAATAAGTGCCGTGCCTTCATATCATGCAACTATCACGGGCAAGGGGAATAAAGAGCGCCAGATACTAATACCGCGCACTCTAATGCAGCGATTGTGGCATTACAGAAATTGTAATGAACGAATGCATAGAGTTATGAAGTGGGAAGTGAAGAATGGAACTGATTGCGACAAACCACTTTTCATTAACCGCTCTGGCTTAGGAATCTCTGAAAAATCTGTTAGTAATACCGCGATTTTCGCCCGCAAAGAGCTGGCACGCACTGGTTATGTACTTGAGCGGAGCTTTCACGATTTGCGCTCAACATACGCAACTAATCTTGCAAAATATATGCTCGACAAAGGCTTAGAGCCTGGGTTCATCGAGTTTAAATTGATGGCGTTACTTGGTCATTCAAACTTCTCAACAACACGGAAGTATTTAAACTTCGCTCGTGCAGTTACCTTTGATAGCGAAATGAAAGGTTGGTCAGACACAATATTCGACGGCATCGATGAGCGGCTGGTTGGTGACTATCAGCACTTGCTAAGGGGGGATGATGATCAATCCTAGACAAAGGCTTTGCGATATATCTCCTGCGTTAGAACAGGAGTTTATGGAGCTTCACTACAAAATCGAAAATGGCTCAATTAAGGCCAGCAAGGTTACATTGAAAGGTTATCGTAATGGCCTTTTACAAGGAATAAAGGCCTGGCCTGAAGTGAGTGCTGATCACCTTGATCATCTTCAAAATCATGGAGTGAAGTCACTCAGAGATCAAAAATATTGGCTTCGTTTAGAAATCACTGCATTTAGCAATTTGGAAAAGCAGAAGGCCTTTGCATTCACTCGGTCATTGGACTTCCTATATAGGCTTTCTCATCCAGAAAACTACACAGGAAAACCAACCTTTGTTGCGGTTCATGGCTCCTTGGTTGGTTTATTAGATATCTATCTTAAATCTGAGCTGCTTGGAAATTCAGTAAGAAGCGCAATAACGAAATTTGTTGACTCAGACGCTTTATCTGAGGCCACTAAAGTAGCTGTCGTACAACAAGTTGTGAGCATCATTAAAGCGTTAGCATCTGATGAGAGCTCTGATATTGTAGTGATTCTAGAATCCGCTCTCGATGAGGGGCGTCTGATCGAGGCAGGTATTAAGAAGCACAGGGTTATGCCTGTTAGATCACAGCTAAGGGCTTTTATTGAGGTTGTATATCCTGATCTGTTCTATAGACAAAAGCTGTTGATTGGCGGAAGGAGACTGGATGTCACTGAACTCCATGCTACATCAAAAACTGCATTGATGCAGATAAAAGCTCTCGCTGGAAACGCCTACTATTCAGGCGAGTTTGGACATGTTTCGGGCGGGCTTAAAGGGCGGCTATCATGCTCTATAAGAACAATTCTAAGGTTTGTCCAAAAGGATCATAATTTCAAAAGCAAGTTTGCGGAAACTGGGCTGGATGCTTTGTCGTTGGAAGGATATCGGCCACTAAAAGATATTTTCCGGTACTACAAGCAAAATGAAGCCACGGCAGTTGCAAATCTATACGAGCACCATTCAGGGATGAAGGTTAATCAGCGAATATTATTTCAAGACATATTATGTTTTGAAAACGATAAAAGCGGGAAAGTCAGAACCCTAGATATATCCATTATATCCGAAATATGCTTAAAGCTTAGGGAGGATATTGTATCCATTCACCAAGAAGAGACCGAACTTCTTAGTCAGAAAAATTATGGGGCTGAAACCCTTCATGCCCGCTTCTCAAAACTAATGAAAGTATTTTCAGCGTATTGTGATCGAGATACAGTAAATGGGCTTGGAGTGAGCTTTTTATCTGCTAACGACGGTAATATTCAGCTTGATATTTTGTCCAGAATACAATCGGATGTACTTACAAAATCCGTCTCAAGACGAACAGCTGAAGGTTATATTTCCGCTATCAGATGGCTTTGCGGAATAACTGGACAAAAATTTATTAACGCATATCGGATAACTAGCAATAGGCATGCTGTGCATGCTTCGAGAATGAAAAGTTGCGATACATATACGTTAGATGAAGTACGGGAGCTAGCGTTTCATATAGAAAAAGGAATTTTAAAAAATGACTGGCCATTGCAGGATAAGCTGGCAATGTATTTTGCAAGAATACAAATTAAGACGTGCTGGAATACATCTTCAATAGCTCAAATCGAGTGTTCGGATATTCAGCAAGTTGGCATACCAACAAGCAATCGACCTATAACAATGCTTGTTCAAAAGCCCCGTAAAAGCTATCAGACAGACCATTTTAACTTTGACTATAAGTCATCCCGATCCGCTATTCATGATTTACTAACGGTACGGGATACCTTAACAAGATCTACCAGGAACAAGTATGCTGGATATGATAATTCAAGGTTCCTATTTATTTATGAAGAGCTAGACCAGCTTAAGACGATAAATTACAACGGTATTGTAGCCAGGATAGCCACGATTCTTATGGGGCTTGGGTGCTCGATAAAATATAACTCCGCAAAGCTCAGAAAAACTGGTTCTAATGAGGTCTATCGCCAGCTTTCAAAAGATTTCAGAAGATATAAAGATGCCTTTAAACATACATACCCTACCTTTATAAAAAACTATCAACGAGTCAATGAAGCATCTTCAAAAGCGACGCTTAGTGATGCAGCCAAAATTATGGAGCAGTATTTCAGTGGTAAGGAGCTATCGACTGAGATCAAAATTGTTACTGAATACGAATATGGTACTCAACTAACCCCGGTGGGAGGATGCAATGCAGAGAGAGGGTCTAAAGAAGCGCAAGTTTATGCAAAGCAAAATAGGATCTTAAGCTCTAATGAAATCGACAGATGTGGCGATTTTATGGCGTGCATATGGTGTAAACACTACAGGGTTGTAGCTGATGCCGATCATGTGTGGCAATTACTGTCTTTCAAAGATTATGTCTTGGGCGATATGCAGGGGACTATCGCACATTTTTCCGATGCTAGCCTGCAAAAGCAGGCTCATCGCGCCTTATCTGAAAGAGTTGATGAAATCATATCCAGGCTAAAAATTACAAACTCTAGTCAGGTTAGCCAGGGGCGAACATTGTTTAAAAATAATGGGCTGCATCCAGTCTGGAACTATGCCATATCTGATATCGCAGGTGTTGTATGAGTATTTCCTTCGTACTTTCCGAATGCCTTAGTGGTAATGGCGAATACAATTTAAAACCATATTGCGAAAAGCGTTGGCTGTCTTTGCGCGATGAAATCATCTGGAGTGGTTCTGATCGTATCGGTTACTCTCGGGAGGTAAGGGTTTCAGATTCCACATGGAAGCCGATAAGTGAAAAACTGGGTATATCGTTTAATGGACTTAGCATCGAGTTTGAGTATGAATTCAAGATATTGATATTGGCACTGTACACGTCAGGGATTGGTGAAGGTATGCCGCCTCTGAAATGGAGTACCATTATAAATGGGGCAAGAAGTCTGATGACTATTGCCAGATTTCTTTGCGTAAAGCGAATTCATTCTTGGATTGAACTCGATAAACTTAATAATTTAAAAAAATCACACTACTGCGCTGAAGTTATTGGTTACATTGGAGCTAACAATAAGCCTAGTTTGTGCGTTTCGATTAACACTGCTACTAAATGGTTGAAATGCTACGGCTTACTTGGAAAGGAATCATTTAATTTGATTTCTGATAAGTTCACGCCAATCGTGGCTGCTTATCAAATAAACGGAAGGAAGAAACACCCGGTTATTCCCTGTGGTGTTCTAAAAAAACTAATTTCAAAAGTTATCTATGAACTTGATTTGATCAATGAAATTCGTGACGAATGGATTCGACGCCAATCCGATGAGATACGAAGAATAGAAAGAGGTCAGTACAAAATTGTAAACGGGCGGTATAGAAGCATCTGCGGCGGAGGTGATGCAGCTGTAACAGCAAAGATTGGTAGAATAAGAGGCTTAGTAAATATCTTAGTTCTAGCTTTTACAGGGATGAGAGATGGAGAAGCGCTAGCTCTTGCAAATGATTGCTTAGTCACTAGAGAGAGTGATATTGGCGAACTTCACTACTCGCTGTTATCCGAGCTAACAAAAACAACTGATGGTTCGCAGAAAGTAGAATGGGTATGCGGAGAGATTGTTTCAAAATACTTAACTCTCATATCCATGTTGAATGAAGTGGTTTATGAAAAAGCTACTGCCATTATAGAGTATCTATCATCTGAAATCTCGGATGAATATCTAAACGAATTGCAGCAAGGGCTAAAATATAAGTATCTCTTTACTGTCAACTATTCGCTTGCTGGCTGCGGATTCTATCGAATGAACAAGCGACCAAACTCTGCCGCTTTCAATATTAGTGACTTCTTTAAGATCCCTCTCAATACATCAGATATAGAGCAACTTGATCGCCTTGGATGTAATTACAAATCAGTTGCGCCAAACAATTCAGACCGACATCAACCATACAAGGCAGGTGATTACTTTAATTTCACCCCTCATCAGTTCAGGCACACATTTGCCTGGTTTATCATCGCAAACCGCTTAGGCGAGTTAGATGACATTAGATATCAGTACAAGCACTTATGGCAGAATATGACTCTGGTCTATGCCCAGCGCGGATTCGAGTCTATCGGGGAGCTGCTAAATATAGCGGATGAGTTTTCAGAACATATTACAAGCTTAACGGTGAATGAGATTGTCGAGGCCTCACTCGATGGAAATATTGCTGGGCACGGTGGTGCACGGTTCTCTAGTCGAATAAAGGAAATGCTGGGAAACCAAGTTGAAGAAAATGTTCAACCACATTTCAAAGATATAAATCAACTGGTGGAATTTATATCGAAAAACTCAAACGACTTGCGAGGAGTTGGACACGGTTATTGTACGAAAGCTAAGGATTGTAAGGTCAAGAATGTAGTTGATCCGAGCCATTGTGTTTATTGTGACGGATATATTGCAACTCCTAGGCACTTAACTTACTGGAAAACAATTCAGCTGAACTGTGAAGATAAAATCAAGAAGATTGAATCTGCTCCAGATGGGGTTCGGGAAAGGTTGCATTCTTTTAATGTGGTTCTACAGAGTAACCTAGAGGCTGCCAGGGTTATTATTGAACAGCTAGATCCGTTAAGAGGGGTTGATCAAGCATGAGTGAGAATACCAGAAAATCCTTAATAGAGGCCTTATATCAATTGGTTAGCGAAGGTAAAAAAGTAAGTATTAAATCAGTTGCTGACAGAGCTGGATTAAGCCATTCCATCATTTATAACCGCTATCCAGACTTAAAGTGCATAATTAAAGATGAGCAAGCAAAGCAAACTGAACAACTGAAACGGGATAGCGATATAGCGGAGTTAGAGAAGCTTAAAAGCAAATTGTCGTCAGTTAAAAGAAAGAATCAAAAGCTTGAACAGGAGAAGTCAGTGGATTTTCCTGCCTTACTTGCCCATATCCAACAAGTCTATTCGATGTACGACCAACTAGCTGAAGAGCATGTTGAAGCTCTTAACCGCTTGCGTGAGATAAAGTAACAACCAAATAAAGCATTGCTGTCGAGATTAAGTTCTGCGGTCTCCATGATCGCATTTGGCGTAACACTCTAGGATCTTTTCGGACAGCGATTCTAAGATTTAGGCTCGAAACACTACCGAAAGTGTTACTACCCCAGAGTCCCCGCCAAATCACCATGTAACACTTTTTCAGAACACTGAAGATGACATTGTTTTCACCCCACGCGAAGTCGTGCAGCTGATGGTCAACCTGCTGTTTACCGGTGAAGAAGACATCTACCAGGGCCGCAAGGTCATCCGGGTGTACGACCCGACCTGCGGCACCGGCGGCATACTATCGGAAGCGGAAAGAACCATTTTGCGCCAGAACGACAAGGCCGACGTCAGCCTGTTTGGCCAGGAATACAACCCCGAGTCCTACGCCATCTGCGGCTCCGATTTGATGATCAAGGGCGAAGAAGCCGACAACGTCGTCTTCGGCGATACCCTCGGCACCGGTCGCAGCAAGGACGGCTTTACCGACGGCGACGGCCACCCGGACAAATACTTCCACTACATGGCTGCCAACCCGCCGTTTGGTGTGGAATGGAAACCGGAAAAAGACACCGTTACCGAAGAGTACGAAAAATTCGGTTTCAAGGGCCGCTTTGGCCCCGGCCTGCCGCGCATCAACGACGGTGCCCTGCTGTTTTTGCTGCATATGATCGACAAAATGGAACAGCCCGGCCCACAGCATCAGCCAGAACTGGCCGCATGGCTTAAACAGCAAGCCGAACAACAGCTCACGCTGAGCGCCGATGAAAAAGCGGAACAGCAATATAAAGAATCCATCCCCTCGCAGTTACGCCCCATCGACGACGGACGCGGTGCCCGTATCGCCGTTATTTTTAACGGCTCGCCGCTGTTTACCGGCGATGCCGGTAGTGGCGAAAGCAATATCCGCCGCTGGATCATCGAAAACGACATGCTCGAAGCCATTGTTGGCCTGCCCGACCAGCTGTTTTACAACACCGGCATTTACACCTACATCTGGATCGTCACCAACCGCAAGGCCCCCGAACGCAAGGGCAAGATCCAGCTGATCAACGCCACCGACTTCGCCTGGAAAATGAAAAAAAGCCTCGGCGACAAGCGCAAGAAACTCGGTACTGGCTCAGTAGGGGGCACAAGCTCTGATAACAGCAATGAACCTGACCATATCCGGCTGATTACCGAACTCTACGGCAATGGCCTTAACGCCAAGACCGACCACAGCGAACAGCTGACACTGGCGCAAATTCGCACCAATAGCGACAGCCCCAAAGACAAGAGACGCGACGCTTCTCAACCCATCTTCGTCAGCAAAACCTTTAACAACCAGGACTTCGGCTACTTCAAAATCACCGTCGAACGGCCATTACGGCTGAACTTCACCGTCAACGACGAACGCATCCAACGGCTACAAAACAGCAAATGGTTTGCAGACCTCGCCAGCTCGAAAAAGCGCAAGGACAAAAAACAGATTGCACTCGAAGAAGCTCTGGGCAAAAGCCTGCAACAGGCTATCCTTGATGCGCTGAACCAGCAGAAAGCAGAATTTGCGAACCAGGCGGAACCGATTAAAAACCGCCAGGCATTTATCAAAATTCTGAAACCCGCCTTGGCGCTGGCCGGTATCAAATGGGATACCATCCTGCAAAAAGCCCTGCTGGCCCCCGGCATACTGGCCGAACGCGACCCGTTGGCGGATATCTGTACCGACAGTAAAGGCAACCCGGAACCCGACCCGGAGCTGCGCGATACCGAAAACGTGCCTTTCCCCGGCGGCCTGCTTGCCAATGGCCAGCGTGACAACGCCAACAGCCTGATAAATCTGCCACTGCCACTGGCCTACGAAAACCCGAAACAGGACAAGGGCACTGTGGATAAATCCGCCCTGATCAAACAGGTACGCGAGCACTGCCAGAACTATCTGGCCGCCGAAGTGCTGCCCTACCGCGCCGACGCCTGGATCGACTTCGACAAGCTCAAGGTCGGCTACGAAATCCCCTTTAACCGCCACTTTTACCAGTACCAGCCACCACGGGAACTGGAATTGATTGAAGCGGAAATCAAGGATCTGGAAGGACAGATACTGGCGATGCTAAAGGAGGTGGTGTGATGACAGAAGACCGCTATCAGTCCTACCAAGAAACTCCTGTAAAATGGCTCAAAACAATACCCAGCCATTGGGAGGTTAGAAAACTCAAATTCCTGGCTACGATTCAGAATGGTCAAGACTATAAAAATGTAGAGGCAGAATTCGGAGAATCAAGCTACCCGGTATTTGGTTCAGGTGGTGCTTTTACAAAAGCAAGCCAATTTCTGTATGACGGAGAATCCGTATTATTTGGAAGAAAAGGAACTATTGATAAGCCCCTACACATCCACGAAAAGTTTTGGACGGTAGACACCATGTTCTACAGCCACCTTCATGCAGACACAAATGGCCGTTACTTTTATTATCAAGCAACGACTATTCAATACTCATTAATCGCAACACAAACTGCGTTACCGAGTATTACCCAGTTTGATCTTTCAAATTATTTTCTTTGCTTTCCCCCACTCCCAGAACAAACCCAGATCGCCCGTTTTCTGGACTATAAAACCGCCCAGCTGGATCAGCTGATTGCCCAAAAACAGGCCCTGATCGAACGTCTGAACGAACAGCGTATCGCCCTGATTACCCAGGCCGTCACCCGAGGGCTCAACCCGGATGCCGCACTCAAAGACTCCGGCGTGGAATGGCTCGGGCAAGTGCCCGAGGGCTGGGAAGTGAAGCGTTTGCGTTTTGTAATACGCTCAAACCCTGTTAAATCAGAAATAAGAGATCTGTCAGATACTGATGTTGTTTCATTCGTACCGATGGAAGCTGTTGGTGAATACGGTGGAATTAAACTGGGCCAGGAAAAGATATTGGAGCAGGTATACGCAGGTTACACCTACTTTAAAGATGATGATGTGGTCGTCGCGAAGATCACTCCTTGTTTTGAGAACGGTAAGGGAGCGCTAGCTAGAAGCCTTACAAACCAAGTAGCCTTTGGAACTACCGAGCTACACGTTCTGCGATCTGAGGAGGAAATCAATCCAGAGTGGCTCTTCTATCTCTCTATTAGCTATCCATTCAGAGAAATAGGAGCCTCTGAAATGTATGGAGCAGGGGGCCAAAAGCGAGTACCAGAAGACTTCATCAAAGATTTCAGAATTGGCATTCCAGGCTACGAGGAGCAAGTGGAGATAGTTCTCTACCTCAATTCCGAGTTAAGCAAGTTGGACACATTAAAAAGTAAAACATCAGACACCATCACCCGTCTTGAGGAATACCGTACCACGCTGATTACCGCCGCCGTCACCGGCAAGATTGATGTACGCGGGTTTAAGCTGCCGGAGCCAGCGACTACACCCGACACCTAGCGTCCGACGTCCGACGTCCGACAACCCTCTAGCCGTCCGCATTGACGTACGTACTTTCGGGCGTACACTGGTTTTTATTTATACAACCCGAGGTGTGTGATGAACGGCATAACCGCAACCGAAGCACGCAGCAAACTGTATCGCCTGATCGATGAAACCGCCGAATCCCACCAGCCGGTGGTCATCAGCGGCAAACGCCATAACGCCGTACTGGTGTCGGAAGAAGACTGGGCAGCCATTCAGGAAACCCTGTACCTGCTGTCGGTGCCCGGTATGCGCGAATCCATCCGTGAAGGGCTGGCAACCGATATCGAAGACTGTGATCAGGAACTGGACTGGTGAACTGGGCGCTGGTGTACACCAAACAGGCCCAGAAAGACGCCAAAAAACTCGCCGCCAGCGGCCTCAAGGCCAAAGCGCAACAACTTTTGGCGCTGATCGCCGAAGACCCTTACCGCAAACCACCACCCTACGAAAAACTGATTGGTGATTTGGCTGGTGCGTATTCACGCCGAATCAATATCCAGCACCGGCTGGTGTATCAGGTACTTGAAGACCAAAAGACCATCAAGGTGCTGCGGCTCTGGAGTCATTATGAATAATGACCGGACCTCTCTCTTCACAAACAAGTAAACCACCCCATAAGGACAATCAGGGAGACAACACTATGGACAGCCAACTTCTGCAATTACAGCAACAGCTCGAAGAAGCGGTACAGCGCGCCGATGCCGAAGGCATTGAGTTCTGGTTTGCCCGCGATCTGCAACCCCTGCTCGGTTATGCCCGCTGGGAGAACTTCCAGACCGCGATCCAGCGCGCCTCGGATTCTTGCGAGGCCACGGGGCATGCGGTTTCAGACCATTTTCGTGGCGTCACGAAAATGGTCATCCTGGGCAGTGGCTCAAAGCGTGAAGTCGAGGATTTTATGCTCACCCGTTACGCCTGTTATCTGATCGCCCAGAATGGTGATCCGCGCAAACAGGAGATCGCCTTTGCCCAGAGTTACTTTGCGGTACAGACCCGCAAACAGGAGCTGATCGAAGACCGTATGCGTTTACAGGCGCGGCTGGAAGCCCGCGACCGTCTGCGCGAATCTGAAAAGGCCCTGTCGCAGAATATTTTTGAACGCGGTGTCGATAATCAGGGCTTTGGCCGAATTCGCTCTCGCGGTGATCAGGCCCTGTTTGGCGGCCACACCACGCAGGCCATGAAAGACAGATACGGCATCGTCAAAACACGGCCACTAGCCGATTTTCTGCCAACCCTGACCATCGCGGCCAAGAACCTGGCCACCGAAATGACCAACCACAATGTGCAGCAATCCGACCTGCAGGGTGAGCGTGCCATTACCTCAGAACATGTCCAGAACAACACCAGCGTACGCAATATGCTGGGCCAGCGCGGTATTCAGCCGGAACAGTTACCGGCGGAGGAAGATTTGAGCAAGCTGGAACGCCGGGTTAAATCCGATGAAAAGAAACTGGCCAAAACCACCCGCACGCTGCCGCCTGATACCCGTGACGACCCGGCTGAGAACAAGGATGAGCCCGCATGAGCAAACGCCATTCTGAAGAACGCTTTGAAGCCGATATTGAACAGGCCTTGCTGGATCAGGGTTATCAACCGGGGTCAAACAGCGAATTTGATAAATCCCTGGCGCTGGAGCCAGCACAGGTACTGGCGTTTATCCAGCGTACCCAGCCGCTGGTGTGGCAAACACTGGAGAAGATCCACAAAGACAAAACCGCTGCCATTGTACTGGACGGTCTGACCAAGGAACTGGCGATCAAGGGCATGCTCAAGGTGCTGCGGCAGGGCTTCAAGGTCTATGGCAAGAAGTTTCGGGTAGCGCTGTTTGCTCCCAATAACCAGAAGAACCCGGCCAGCTGGGATCTGTACCATAAAAACCGCCTGAGTGTGACGCGCCAGTTGTATTACAGCGAAGCCAACAAGAATTCGCTGGATATGGTGCTGTTCCTGAATGGTTTGCCCATCGCCACACTGGAGCTGAAAAGCCGCTTGCCCGGCGGCTGGAGCACCGAGCAGGCCAAACAGCAATACAAGCAGGATCGTGATCATCGCGAGCTGTTGTTCGAGTTCAAAAAACGCACCCTGGTGCATTTTGGCGTCGATGAAGATCAGGTGATTATGACCACCCGTCTGAGTGGCTATAAAACCTTCTTCCTGCCCTTTAACCGGGGTTCACACCCCGGTGAAAAAGCCTGTGGGGCTGGTAATCCGACTGTTGAAGACGATTACAAAACCGCTTATCTGTGGCGCGAGGTATTAGGCCCGGACAGCCTGCTGGATATTCTTGGCCGCTTTATGCATTTGCAGGTAGACGACAAGCGCATCCTGAAAGACGGCAAGATCCAGAAAATTACCCGCGAGGCCATGATCTTTCCACGTTATCACCAGCTGCAGGTGGTGCGTAACCTGGTCTCTCATAGCCAGCAAAACGGTGCGGGTCATAACTATCTGGTGCAGCATTCTGCTGGTTCCGGCAAGTCCAACTCCATCGCCTGGCTGGCGCACCGGTTAAGTAATTTGCATAACGCCGATGACGAACGGGTGTTCAACTCGGTGATTGTGATCACCGACCGCCGGGTGTTGGATCAGCAACTGCAAAAAACCATTTTCCAGTTCGATCACAAACATGGCGTGGTGCAAAAAATCGACGAAGACACCCGCCAGCTGGTGCAGGCGTTGAGCGACGGCACGCCGATTATTATCAGCACCTTGCAGAAATTCCCTTTTGTGGCCGAAACCCTCGACAAGCTCAATCAAAAGTCGGCGCAGGCCAACAAGGATCACCCGGATTTAGCCATCAGTACCCAGGGCAAACGCTTTGCGGTGATTGTGGATGAAGCCCACAGTTCGCAATCCGGCGAGAGCGCCATGGATCTGAAAGGTGTACTCAACCGTGATGGTATTCAGGAAGCGGCCGCGCAATATGCAGCAGAACAAGGGCTGGATCTGGATGCCGATGAGGCGTTACCGGAAAACGATCAGGGCCGTATGGAAGACGAACAGGACCGTATGGAAGAAGTGGTGCGCTGCCTGATGAAACGTGGCAAACAGCCGAATCTGAGCTTTTTCGCGTTTACCGCCACGCCCAAATACAAAACCCTCAAGGTGTTTGATGAACCCGGCCCAAATGGCGAAGCGCCGTTCCATCACTACAGCATGCGTCAGGCCATCGAAGAGCGTTTTATCCACGATGTGCTCAAGCACTACACCACCTTTACCACCTATTTCCGTCTTACCCAGGACACCGAAGACGACCCGCATGTAGAGCGCAAGAAAGCCGCCAAAGCACTGGCGCGTTTTCTGGATTTACACGCCTACAACCTGGGCCAGAAAACCGAGGTCATGGTGGAGCATTTCCGCACCCACGTTCGCCATAAAATCGGTGGCCGCGCCAAGGCCATGGTCGTCACTGGCTCGCGCTTGCATGCGGTGCGTTACAAACAGGAATTCGACCGCTACATCAGTAACAAGGGTTATACCGATGTGCGTTCTCTGGTGGCATTTTCCGGTTCAGTGACTGACCCGGACTGCCCTGATAAAAGCTGGACTGAAACCGGCATGAACGGTGGCATCAAGGAAAGCGAATTACCGGAACGCTTCGACAGCGATGATTTTCAGGTGCTGTTGGTAGCCGAGAAATACCAGACCGGTTTTGATCAGCCGCTGTTACACACCATGTATGTGGACAAAAAGCTGTCAGGCATTCAGGCGGTGCAAACCCTGTCACGGCTGAATCGTACCAGTACCGGCAAGGAAGACACCTTCGTACTGGACTTTCGTAATACCGAAGAAGAAATCTACGAAGCCTTCAAACCCTATTACGATCAGACTGAAGCGGATGACCTGACCGACCCGCAGCATCTGTATCGGTTACAGCACCAGATTGAAGAAACCCGTGTGCTGCGCAACGAAGAGATTGAAGCCTTCTGTCAGGTGTATTTCCTGCCCAAACGCAAGGAAAGCAAGCACGACCACGCCCGTATGAACGCCATCCTCGACAAGGCCATCGAACGCTTCAAAGAATTACCAGAGGACGAGCAGGCAGACTGTAAAGGTCTGTGCGTGAATTTCCGCAATATGTACGGATTCCTGTCTCAGGTAATTCCGTATCAGGACTCTGACCTGGAACAGTGGTACAGCTATCTGCGCTTTTTACTCAACAAACTACCACGTAATGAAAGCGGCCCAGCCTACAAGTTGGACGACGACGTCGAGCTGGAATATTACCGCCTGCAAAAAATCAGCGAAGGCCAGATTGATCTGAAAAGCGGCGATTCCGACCGCATTGGTGGCCCGGATGAGGTTGGCACCGGACGCTCCGAAGAAGAGTACGTACCGCTTTCGGAATTGGTGGAGCAACTTAACGTACGTTTTGGCACCCACTTTACCGAGGCGGATCAGCTGTTTTTCGACCAGATTCAACAAGAAGCCATCGAAAACGCCGACTTGCGAGAAGCTGCTCAGGCCAATACTGAAGATGATTTTCGTTATGTGTTTGAAAAGACATTTGAAGGACTGATCATCGACCGCATGGATGACAACGAAGAAATATTTGGCCGCTTGATGGCTGACCCGGAGTTTCGTCAATTAGCCACCGATGATCTGATCAGCAAAATTTACCGGGCCTTGCGACGCAAGGGTAAGCAACACGCTGGACCAGCTTGATGGTGTACCGCGCTGAATTGGCAATAAATTCCCTTCAACAGCACGTTGCCTGAATAAGCGCAGCGCCATCCAGGGGAGCTGATAACGGTGTACTACGCTTCGTTACTAACACCCTGCTTGGGGCTGTTTTGGTATTGAATCTGGCGGTCAGGTTTCTTCTTGCTGATATTCTTCCGCCCGATAGGCATAGGTGTTGTTGAAGCAGTAGATCATCCAGTCACCGGCGGATATCGGCGCGTATTTCGGTGTGTCACCGGCGGCGGCGCAGTTTGGTAAACAGCTGACGTCGGTATCAAAATCCGGTTCGACAAAAAACGGCATGGAATAACGCTCGGCCCCCGATGGGCTGTAGACCCGGTGCGGGGTGGACTTATAACGGTCGTTACTCCAACGCGCCATCATATTGCCGATGTTGATCACGAAGGTGTTGGCTATCGGCGGGGCATCTATCCAGCGTCCGTTGACGTCTTGTACTTGCAGGCCGCCGATTTCGTCTTGCCACAAAATAGTGATGCAGCCGTAGTCGCTGTGGGCACCGGCTCCGATAGCGGCCTGTTTATCTGTTGTCGGGCGTGACGGGTAGTGCAGGAAGCGCAGTACGCTGAGCGGGTGGTCGAATTTGTTATCGAAGAAAGTTTCGTCGATGCCGAGGGCCAGGGCCAGCGCGCTGAGGATTTTTTTGCCCAGTGCCAGCATGTCCCAGTAGTGGGTTTCCATGCGGCGCTGGAACTCGGGTATGGCGGTAGGGTACTGATTGGGGCCGTAGAGCGGTCGTTCGGGGCCAATCAGCTCGTGATCTACGGGCAGGTTGAGGCCCATGTCGTAAGATTCTTTCCAGTCGCCGGGTTGGCTCGGGTTGAGTTGTTCGGCGGCGGTTTCACCATAACCCCGGTGGTTGGCGGAGAGCTGGATGTTGATTTTGAGCTTTTCTGCGGCGGGCAGGGCGAAAAAGTCTTGCGCCAGCTGACGCATGGCGGCGATACGTTCGCGGCTGATGGGGTGGCCCTGGATGTAAAAGAAGCCGCTGTGCTGGCAAGCGTGGTCGATGGCGTTGGCTACGCTGAGTTTGCCGGTCGGGTTGTCCTGGTACAGGGGCGCAATATCAATGAGCGGAATATTCATAAGTGGTAATCCAATAAAAAAACCCACCCGCCTCTCGTCAGGCGATAAGAGGTCGGGCGGGTAATACCAGCTAACCGAGCGGTATTCTTGGTGGTCATTCTCTATCTGTTATTTCGGAATGTCGGCCTGAATGCCTTCAACATACCAGTCCATTTTTTCCAGATCGGCGAACGTCAGCTTGGTGCCAGCCGGTACTTTCAGCTCGCCTTTGTTGTCCTTCAATGGGCCGGTGAAGGGGTAGACGCTGCCGTCCTTGATGCCTTCGATCAGCTCCTTGGCTTTGGCGACCACATCCGCCGGAATGCTTTTGTTAAAGCCGGGAATCACAATCGCGCCTTCTTTCATGCCTTCCACGTGGGCGGAAGCCGTCCAGCTGCCATCCATCACCGCTTTGACGGTGTTGATGTAGTGCGGGCCCCATTCGTCGACGACGGACAGCAGGTGGGCATTCGGGCCGAACGAGGACATGTCGGATGCCTGACCCACGGCGTAGGCTCCACGGCGTTCAGCCGCCTGCATGGCTGCCGGGCTGTCGGTGTGCTGCAGTATCACGTCGACACCCTGATCCATCATGGCGTTGGCGGCGTCGGCTTCTTTACCTGGATCAAACCAGCTGTTGACCCAGATGATTTTCAGTTCGGCTTTCGGATTGTACTTGGCCAGTGCCAGTTGCACGGTGTCGATATCGCGGATGACTTCCGGAATCGGGAAGGAGGCGATATAGCCGATTTTGTTGGACTTGGTCACCTGGGAGGCAACGTAACCGGCAATGTAGCGGCCTTCGTAGGTGGTGGAGACGTAGGTGCCCATATTGTCGGCCATCTTGTAGCCGGTGGCGTGTTCAAATTTTACTTTGGGGAATTGCTTGGCGACTTTCAGCGTCGGGTTCATAAAACCGAACGAGGTGGTGAAGATCAGGTCGTGACCGGTTTTGGCGAGGTTGCGGATAACGCGCTCGGCATCGGCACCTTCGGCGACGTTTTCAACGTAGGTGGTTTTGACCTTGTCACCAAAATACTTTTCAACCGACAGGCGGCCCTGATCGTGCTGGTAAGACCAGCCATGGTCGCCAATCGGGCCGACGTAAACGAAACCGACTTTGAGCGGGTCTGCGGCAAATGCTGCGGGAATAGCGAGGGCAGCCATCAGGGTTCCGGCGGCCAGACCGCTGATCAGCTTGTGAAATTGACGTCGTTTCATCCGTCCTTCTCCTGTTGCGGCAAGTGACATTGCCTGATTTTTTTAAAAAATTGACCGTTTGGACAGTATTTTCAATTAGCAAAATCCTGACCAAGTGGACGAGATTGCCAGGCTTTATTTAATTGCCTGATTTTATGGGCATTCGGGCGCTGTGTATGACGGTTAATTGTGAGGGAGGGGGACGTTTTGAGCCAGTGTCTTGGTCGTGGGTGCTTATGGTTGGTGCGCGGGTGCAGCAGGTGGGCACTTAAATGTCGCAGCCTGAAGAGTGCAGTTTGAGGTGTTGCAGTCTGAGATGTTGCAGTCTGAGATGTTGCTGCTGGCAAGGAATAACACGAAGAGAGTTGTGCGGGCCCGGCGGCCCGCGCCCAGAAAGCCGGTTGTTACTTCAGTTTGATCGTAAAGTGCTTTTTGATCGGTTCGACAATTTTCCAGAAACCTTTGAAGTCGGCTTCAAAGATAAAGGCATCGCCAGGGCCAACTTCCACCGGTTCGCCGCCGTCCGGGGTGATGATCGCCTTGCCCTCGATCAGGTGAACAAATTCCCAGCCGGAGTATTCGGCGTAGTAGGTACCGGGTGTGGCTTCCCACCATCCGGCGATCATGGATCCGTCCGGGGCGGTGTATTCAATCCAGGTTTTCATGGTTGGATTGCCTTCGGCTTTGGTCCATCCCGCCAGATCGTCGGTAATGACGTCAACGGAGGGGGCGGGAATTTTGGTGATGGTCATGGGGTGCTCTCGTGTTGAAAAACGCTTCACTTTGGCTCTCACACAGACAGTGGGAACCCGATATGTTCGTGCAGGAGGTGACTTGCCGCCGCTGGGGTGCGCTATAGGTGCGCTATTGGTGCGGTATCGGGGTCAAGTTTCCTCCTGCGCATTGGCCAGGGTTATTCGCCCGCCGCGTGCCGTATTTCTTCCGGCTTGGGTTCGTCGCTGAGGTAGGCTTCCAGCGAGTCGTCCAGTGCATACAACCAGGGGGTGTGGTGCGCCGGTGACGGCGTACCGGTTATAACGGAAGGGAAGGAGTAGTCGCGGAATTTCATGATGTCTTGCTTCTTGTGCTTCTTCCATTGCAGGAAGGTTTCGTTCACTGCCGGGATGTCGAAGCTGGGGTAATCGGTTTCGTCGATCAGTTCCTGAATGTAGGCCCCCTGGAACTCGTAGTTTTCCTTGTCGGTTACCAGCTTGAGTTCGTTCTCGCGCCACAACGCGCTGTGGGCTTTCATTGTTTCTTTCGAGGGCATGGGAATGCGCCCCATGATCAGGTCGCGGGCATACCAGGCTTGGGCATCAAACATGTTGAAGCTGTACCACTGGTCTTGCATGCCGAGGTAAAACAGCTTGGTGTTTTCTTCCCACGCTACGCCTTTGTACAGACCCAGTGGCCACAGGCGGTTGTTGGTTTTCAGGCGCAGGGCTTCTGGCAGGAAGGGGAAGGAGTGCAGGTAGCCGGTACAGAGGATAATGGCGTCGATTTTTTTGCTGCTGCCATCGGAGAAGAATACGGTATTGACGTCAACGTGGGTCATGGCCGGTTTTTCTTCCCAGTTGGCGGGCCATTTGTAGCCCATCGGCGCACTGCGGTAGCAGGAGGTAATCGAGCGGGCGCCGTATTTGTAACACTGGGAGCCAATATCCTCGGCGGAGTAGCTGGAGCCGACCACCAAAATGTCCTTGTCCTTGAATTCCAGTGCATCGCGGAAGTCGTGGGCGTGCAGGATGCGACCGCCAAAGCTGTCGAAGCCAGGATATTCCGGTACGTATGGGGTCGAAAAGTGACCGCTGGCGACCACCACGAAGTCAAAGTCTTCCTCATAAACCCTGTCTTCGTTGTGGTCGTGAACAGACACGGTGAAATTGTCGCTGGCTACGTTGTATTCAATATGACGAACCGGAGAGTTAAAGCGGATGTACTTGCGCACGTCGGCTTTTTCGACCCGGCCCTTGATGTAATCCCACAGTACTTCCCGTGGCGGGTAGGAGGCGATGGCTTTGCCGAAGTGCTCGTCGAAGCTGTAGTCGGCAAATTCCAGCGCTTCTTTCGGGCCGTTTGACCACAGGTAGCGGTACATGGAGCTGGGTACCGGTTCGCCGTTTTTGTCCAGGCCGGTGCGCCAGGTGTAGTTCCACTGGCCACCCCAATCGGTTTGTTTCTCGAAACACACCAGTTCAGGAATGTCGGCCCCCTTGGCTTGGGCAGACTGGAAAGCTCGCAATTGGGCCAGACCACTGGGGCCAGCGCCAATAATCGCAACGCGTTGGGTCATGTGTTTTCTCCTGCTACAGAAAAATTATTGTGGGGAAAAATTTATGACGATTGATGCATCAGGGGTATTCCCCCGTGAGGGTAAGCAAAAGGGGATAGGTCGGGGGTAAGTGTCGGGTTGGGGAAGGCCGGAAATACGCACAAGCTGGTCAAGCCTGGCAACTTCCGTCACAGTGAGGGGACTCACAAACAGGCATTACACCAAGCCAGAGGAGGTACCTTGTATGAGTGACAAGATGAATGAAGCGGCATTACAGGCATTAAAAATCGCCTTTACCTATATGCCCAAGGCTATTGAAGTGACCAAATATGAATATGGCGATCGTTACCAGATCGTGCTGGATCAGGTTGCTGCTGTCAGAGAGGTGTTACTGGACAATGACGTCGACCCAGAAGAGGCGTACGGCGATATCAACCCCTCCACCACGCCCAATTCAACCTATTGAGCGCGCAAGGTGGATGGCCGGTTCAGCATGATACGTGGATTGGTTGCTGCTGAGTCGTTGTTGAGATTGCTGATCAGTCGTTGATGGCTAGTTAATGAGTAGTTGATGAGTAGTTGATGGATAGATGCCCGGACGCCCCTAGGGCGTCCTGACAGCAGAATGTGAACAGCGGGTTCAGATTCCCAGCTTGTCGCGCATATCGTAATAAAACGCACCCATAGCGGTGTAGGGAATTCGCATCAAACGGCCACCGGGGAAAGGATATTGCGGCAGGCTGGCCATCACATCGAAACGTTCGGCTTGCCCTTGTATCGCGCTGGCGATCAGCTCTCCGGCCAGATGGGTGGACGTTACGCCATGGCCACTGTAGCCCTGGGCGTAATAGATATTGTCGCCAATACGGCCAAACTGCGGCAGACGCATCAGCGTCAGCAGGAAGTTGCCGGTCCAGGCGTAGTCTATTTTCACGTCTTTCAGCATCGGGAAGGTTTTCAGCATTTTGGGTCGAATCAACGCTTCAACCTTGTCTGGCTCCCGTGCGCCATAAGTGACACCGCCGCCGTAGATCAGGCGGCCGTCGCCACTGAGGCGGAAGTAATCCAGCAGATAGTTACAGTCTTCAACGCAGTGATCTTTGGGTAACAGCTGGTGCTGCAATTCCGGGCTGAGCGGTGCGGTGGTGATGACCTGGGTGCCACAGGGCATGGCTTTCTGTTGCAGTTTCGGCAGCAGCCCGGTGAGGTAGGCATTACCGGCAACCATTACAAAGTTGGCGGTGACCTGACCGTTGGCGGTTTTTACGACGGCCTTGGGGCCTTGCTGAATATCCACCACTGGCGAATCTTCGAAAATCTGACCACCCAAAGACTCAATGGCTGTGGCTTCGCCGAGTGCCAGGTTCAGCGGATGAATATGGCCGCCACTGTGATCCAGTAACGCGCCCTCATAACGCTCTGTACCCACGTATTCGCGCACCTGATGGGCGTCGAGCATGTCCAGCTGCTGGTGGCCGTGCTGTTCCCATAGGGCTTTTTTGGCTTCCAGTTCATGCAGCTGCTTCTGATTGCAGGCCGCGAAAATACCGCCGTCTTTCAGATCACATTGAATATGGTATTGATCCACCAGGCGGCGAATAATCCGGCCCCCTTCAAAGGCCATTTTACCCATGGCATTGGCGGTTTTCTGGCCGTAATGGCGTTCAATAAAATCCATGTCGCGGCTGTAACTGTGCACGATCTGGCCACCGTTACGGCCGGAGGCACCAAAACCAATGCGGCTGGCTTCCAGTACCACCACGGAGAACCCGCGCTCAGCCAGATGCAGTGCCGTCGACAGGCCAGTGTAGCCTGCACCGATCACGCACACATCCGCACTGATACTGCTGCTCAGCGACGGACGATCCTGCTGTTGGTTGGCCGAGGCAGCGTAGTATGAAGAAGGATAAATGGCTGTCATCGTTAGTCTCTCTGGGGGCGGAGTGCGGGGTTGGCCCGAATGCTCTCAAGATAGGGCGGCAGCCGTCTTGCCGCCATACCCACCGGGGGATATATCCCGACTTTTTCGCGGCTGATTGGATAGCGCCGCTGGTCAGCCGCGTGGCCATTAACAGGCTGAGGCAGCGTGGAACATTGGCCTCTCTGTCTGGGTTTGAATGGTTAGGCCGATATTGGCAGAGTGACAGCAAAGGCTGGCAGCCTGGTCTGGATGCTTTGCGTAAGGTTTTATCAACGTAAGCTATGGTTCAGCTTTATTTATTGGCGGCTTGCTGCACGCTATAACAACGTAAAATCGAATAACAGGTCGAGGGTGCTATGAACGTGTTACTCAAGAATAGCCGTTTGGTGATGACGCAAGGACTGATCAATGGCGAATGGGTCGATGCCGACCAGAAAGCCACTCTGGTGGTTGATAACCCGGCAACAGGGGAAGAGCTGGTTCGTGTCGCCGATATGGGCGCGGCAGAAACCCGGCGGGCGATAACCGCTGCCCATGATGCCTTTCCCGGCTGGTCTGCCACCAGTGCCAACCAGCGCAGTCTGATTCTGGAAACCTGGTACGACCTGATTATAAAGCATCAGGACGAACTGGCGCTGATCCTGACCGCAGAGCAAGGCAAGCCATTGGCCGAAGCCAAAGGCGAGATCGTCTATGGCGCTGCTTATATCAAATGGTTTGCTGAAGAAGCCAAGCGCGTCTACGGCGATGTTATCCCGGCGGCGCAGGCTGGCCGACGTAATATCGTGATCAAACAACCCATCGGTGTAGTGGCGGCTATTACGCCATGGAATTTCCCCAGCGCCATGCTGGCACGCAAAATTGCCCCGGCCCTGGCAGCGGGTTGCACCATCGTTTGCAAACCGGCGGCAGAAACTCCGTTGTCGGCGCTGGCACTGGGGCTGCTGGCCGAACAGGCCGGTGTACCGGCGGGTGTGATCAATATGGTGGTCGGTTCCGATGCCCCAGCTATTGGCAACGAACTGACCGGCAGCAAATGGGTGCGCAAGTTGACCTTTACCGGCTCGACGCCCGTCGGTAAGTTGCTGATGAAGCAATGCGCCGACACCGTCAAACGCACCTCAATGGAACTGGGCGGTAATGCACCGATCATTATTTTTGATGATGCCGATCTCGATCAGGCCATTAATGGCGCGCTGATTTCCAAATTCCGCAACTCTGGCCAAACCTGCATCTGTTCCAATCGCCTGTTAGTACAATCCGGCATTTACGATCGCTTTATCGAACGCTTGTCTGAGGCCGTAGGCGAATTCCGTCTCGGAAACGGTCAGGACGCCACGACGACCCATGGCCCACTGATTACCGACAAGGCGGCACTGGGGGTGGACGAAAAAGTGCAAGATGCCGTTGCACAAGGTGCCCGTATCGTCACCGGTGGCGCACCATCCGACCAGGGCAGCCGCTTCTATCAGCCTACTATTCTGGCCGATGCCACCCCGGATATGCGGGTGTTCCGCGAAGAAATCTTTGGCCCGGTAGCGCCCATCTTCAAGTTTGAAACCGATGCAGAGGCCATTGAACTGGCCAACAGCACCGAATACGGCTTGGCGGCGTACCTTTTTACCCAGAACCTCAGCCGTATCTGGAAGGTATCGGAAGCCATTGATTTCGGCATGGTCGGTGTTAATGAAACTGCTATCAGCTCCGAAGCGATCCCTTTTGGCGGCGTGAAAGAATCCGGCCAGGGCCGTGAAGGCTCGAAGTATGGTCTGGATGATTATCTGGAAACCAAACTGATCTGCCTGGGCGGACTGTGATTGGCTGAAACAAACGTCGTCAGGAACTCAGCCCGGATGTCATTCAGGTAACCAGGGCGCAAAACAACAAACGGGTGAGTCTCGGGACTCACCCCTACGAATCAGCCCGCTAAACCGGGTAAACAGAACATCGAGGTTGCTATGTCTCACATGATTTATCCCACCACCAACTTCGCTGCCACCGAAACGATGAACATCGCTCGTGGTGACGGTATCTACGTGTACGACAACCACGGCAAACAGTACCTCGAAGGGATGTCCGGGCTGTGGTGTGCATCGCTGGGTTATAACAATGCCGAACTGATCGAAGCGGCCACCCGGCAGATGGAAACCTTGTCTTTCGCCCATATGTTCAGCGGCAAAACCCACGATGTCGGCATGCAGCTGGCGGATACATTGACCGCCATGGTGCCGGTTGACGACGCCCGTGTCTTTTTCGGCAGCTCGGGTTCCGACGCCAACGACACCCAGATCAAACTGCTGCGTTACTACTTTGCCGCCATCGGCAAACCTGAAAAGCGCAAAATCATCGCCCGTGAGCGTTCCTACCATGGAGTAACCGTGGCAGCAGCCTGCCTGACCGGCCTGCCCATCAACCAGACCCACTTCGACCTGCCCATCGATGCGCTCGGAATTCTGCGCACCGATGCCCCGCACTACCTGCGTGGTAAACAGGATGGCGAAAGTGAAAGCCAGTTCGTGGATCGTATTACCGCCAATCTGGAAGCCCTGATCCTGAGTGAAGGCCCGGAAACCATCGCCGCCTTTATCGCCGAGCCGATTACCGGCGCGTCCGGCGTGATCGTACCGCCCGCCGGTTACTACGAAAAAGTACAGGCCATCCTGAACAAATACGACATCCTGTTCTGGGCCGACGAAGTGATCACCGGCTTTGGCCGTACCGGCAATGACTTTGGCTCCACCACCATGGGCATCAAGCCCGACATGATGAGCTTCGCCAAACAGCTGTCGTCAGCCTATGTGCCGATCTCCGCCTCGGTGATTCGTGGCGATATGTACGAAGCCATGATTGATCCTTGCAGCAAACTGGGAGTGTTCGGCCATGGTTATACCTACTCGGCGCACCCACTGGCTTGTGCCGTGGCATTAAAAACACTGGAAATCTACCAGCGGGATAACGTCTTTGCCAAAGCCGCAGCAACCGGCACCTACCTGCAAACCCGGCTGCGTGAATTCAACGATCACCCGTTAGTGGGCGAAGTACGCGGCTGCGGCATGATAGCGGCCATTGAACTGGTGGCGAACAAAGACACCAAGGCCGCCTTCCCGGACAGCAAGGTCGGTTATTTTGCCGCTAACGCCTGTCAGGAACATGGTCTGATCAGCCGCCCGGTGGCTGGCTCCAGCCTGGCACTGTGTCCGCCACTGATTACTACCGAAACCCAGATCGACGAAATCATCGACAAAATGGGCAAGGCCCTGGACGACACCCTGGCCTTCGTGCAACAGCAAGGCTAAATGATTCACCGGGTGCGACCCGCACCCGGCACCCCCGCTTCAATTTGGATGAAGCCTTTGCCTCCGCTTGCGGAGGCTTTTTTATGGCTTCGGTGTTCGTTGGTTACTTGTTGCTGATCAATATTTTCTGATTCGAATCTGACGAATACGGAAACGAGGTAAAGAGAGGTAACATTGTATTTTAACAACATAACAATATTCATAAGCCTGCTTCCTGCGTATTTGGCAATCCGGTATCAGACCAATGTCATTAACTTAAAGCCTGGCCCTGCTGGAAGCAGGGCCAGAAATTAGCCAAAACCCGATGTTTTTGAAGTCACCCACTCGCTAAGTTAATGGCATTGGGTATCAGACATCTTTGTTTTGACTGAAAGGGTTGCTCGCTTTTCCAACAGCTGCTAGCGTAACCGGCTGAAATAGGGACGTTGACATCGGTTTTTCAGAGTAACGAAAAAATGCATTACAAACTGTTGAAGCACGATTTGACTGGGTATCGGAGAGAGCTTTGAAGTTACAACATGCAATCGAAAAATTAGGCGCAAAAAAGTCAATTGCTACGGCTAGCCAGATAGCTGAAGATTTGAATATTCGGTGGGACGGTGGTGTCGCAGTTGTATTTAGTGCGATCGCTGGTGATTTGGAAAGAGTGCCCGGAAATATTGGTGGTAAAAATGATAACGAAAGCAGTGCAATTAGAAAGTGGCTTTTGAAGTATCAAGCGGGCAAAGATGGAAGGGCGAGTCAGAGAAAATCAAATCTTCCGGGCACAGTATCTGATCCGGTTATTGAAAAGATTATTGGTTCCAGGATATCATGCCTTACAGAAAAGGATCTCAATAAAATACAGTACGCACATCGTTTGGCGATGTCTGCGGAAAATATTCTTGGTTTGATGCTGGAAGAATATTTAGCTGTTAGTCTAGAATTTCATGGATGGCATTGTGCATGGGGCGAAACCGTAAAATCGGTTGATTTTGTTCATGACGATGGTCGACTCCTTCAGGTTAAGAATCGGAGTAACTCTGAAAACAGTTCAAGCAGTACTGTCAGAAATGGAACTCAGATAGAAAAGTGGTTCCGGATCAAGGCTGATAGAATTGAATACATGTGGTCATCCTTGAATGAAATCTGCGGCACGATTGAACTGTCGGAAGACTCGTTTGTTGATTTTGTTCAAACAACGCTAAAAAATAATCCAGCATGCTTGTCTGTCGAGCAAGAAAACCCATGGGGTGATCTATAAGAACTGGGGTTAACCAAACCCCAGTTCTTGCTGTTCAGATTTTGAGTTGTGACGTTCAACAAGATGCCTGAATTGTTCTTTCCATTCTTTATCTGTGGTGCATTTATAGCGAGAGTACTTGAAGTCTTTGTGTTGGATAATATCAATGCCATTTAGCAGATTAAATATCAGCGTTCCAACGGCACAGCCTAAACTTACAGGAACAGCGTTACCTATTTGTTTATATTGCTGGATGATTGGGCCAGCAAGTTCCCATTTGTCTGGAAACTCCTGAATTCTTTTGTATTCTTGAACAGATAACGGCCGGTTTTCTGTTGGATGCGCAAGATCCGTAGCTGGCATGGCTGGATGGGTTACCAGTGTTGGAGAGGGTCTGTCCCAGGCTAGTCGCCGTAAAAACCCTGTTTTTCCACCTCCAGAAAAAAAAGATTTTCCCATGGCTTCTTTTTGTAATTCTAATGGAAGATTTTTCCAGTTTTGACCGGGTTCCAATAAACGGTAATATTTCAGCCTTTTTTCTGGAAAGGTGAGATGGTCATGATGACTTATCTTGGTAATGCATCGTTTTAACGTGTTCCATTTCGGTAAACCATACTCGCCCGTTTCTGAGTGCGTTGGTATCAGAAAAGGCGGTTCTTTTCCGTCGCGAGAGCAAATAATGATCACGCGCTCTCTGATCTGAGGCGTGCCGAAATTTGCAGAGTTGTATAGATTGAATGAGTAACCATAACCAGATTTTTCTAATCTGTTTAGTATGAAGTTTAGTGCCCCGCCTTTTAACTCGTCTTCGCTGAGGTCTGGATATTCTTGGCCTCTTTTTTCGTGTGGGCGATGCTCCATGGGGCAGGATAAAAGCCCCCGAACATTTTCAATTACAAAATACTTGGGTCTTAGTTCCAAACATAATTCTAAATATTTTAAAAATACGTTTCCACGATCATCGTTAAAGCCTTTCCTGTTGCCTGCAGTGCTAAATGCTTGGCAGGGAGGCCCTCCCATAATCAAGTCAATCTCATCGTTATTATTTAACCCGGCTTCGCGTCTGATGTCTGCGGCGTCGTAATTGTTTATATCGTTTAATAACGCTGTTTTGGGCCTGTTCAACGCAATGGTTTGTCTGCAAAACTTGTCTATTTCGCAGGCCAGTCGTATATCAAAACCGGCTTTTTCTATTCCTATGTCAAGACCCATTGCACCGGAAAAGAAGCTTAACGCTATTGGTTTTTTGTTATTAACGAAATAGGCAGGATGATCTTCAGCGACTGTATGAGCTGTCCTGAGACCGTATTTATGCAGACTCTCGTGATCTATCACCCAAGTGGTGCCCAGTTTTCGTGCGCTTAAGCTACCTTCACGGCACAATGTTCTGACTCGCTGAACGCTGATGTTTAGCTGTAGAGCCGCTTCTTTAATAGTGATTTCGGTACTCACTGTCAGTTTCCTTCTCGAAACCTGTGAAAAGTACCAATATAGTTGTGTGAAGTTGCATGTCAAGCCTGAAATTGGCTACGTTGCGCATTGAATGTTTCGTTGACGGGCTGTGTTAGCGTATTGCCCGTTTTTCTTTGAAGTGCTCTACCGAACTGTTTATTGCCCTCAAAAAAAGCCCGCTGATGGTCATCAGCGGGCGTGGCAAAAATCAGCCAAAACGGGTGTCGGTTAACTCAGTGCTTGATCATGACATGACGCACTGTGGTGTAGTCTTCCAGGCCGTACATGGACATGTCCTTGCCATATCCCGACATCTTCATACCGCCGTGGGGCATTTCGCTGGTCAGCATAAAGTGGGTGTTGACCCAGGTGCAGCCGTATTGCAAGCGGGCACTGAGGCGGGCGGCGCGGCCGGTATCGGCGGTCCAGAGGGAAGAGGCGAGGCCGTAGTCGGAATCGTTGGCCCAGGCCAGGGCTTGTGCTTCGGTGTCGAATTCGGTGATGGAGACGACTGGGCCAAAGACTTCACGGCGGACAATTTCGTCGTCTTGTTTGGCGCCAACAATCAATGTCGGTTCGTAGAAATAGCCTGCGCGATCGGCGATCTTGCCACCGGTGGCGATGGTGATATGAGGTTGTTCGCGGGCGCGGTCCACAAATCCGGCCACCCGTTCGAGATGGGCCTGGGAAACCAGCGGCCCCATTTCTGTGCCTTCTTCGTACTGGCTGCCGATTTTGATGGTGGAGACGGCGGCGGTCAGTTTATCGACCAGTTGCTGGTACACGCCTTTCTGGGCGTAGATGCGACAGGCGGCGGTGCAGTCTTGTCCGGCGTTGTAGTAGCCGAACGCCCGTAAGCCTTCGACGGCGTCGTCGATATCGGCGTCGTCAAAAATCAGCACCGGTGCCTTGCCGCCCAGTTCCATATGGGTGCGTTTCATATCTTCGGTGCTGGATTGCACGATTTTCTGGCCGGTGGCGATCGAGCCGGTCAGCGACACCATGCGCACCTCTGGATGGGTGGTCAGGGTAGCGCCGACGCTGGCACCGCCGCCAAAGACGGTGTTGACGACGCCAGCCGGGAAAATCTCCTGCATGATTTCGCCCAACTTGAGGGTGGTAAGTGGCGTTAGTTCCGACGGTTTGATCACAACACAGTTACCGGCAGCCAGAGCGGGAGCCAGTTTCCATGAAGCCATCATCAAGGGGTAGTTCCAGGGCGCAATGGAAGCCACGACGCCAAGTGGATCGCGGCGAATCATGGAGGTGAAACCGGGCAGGTATTCTGCCGCTGCGGAACCACTGAGGCAGCGTGAGGCACCGGCAAAAAAGCGGAAGACATCGGCAATGGCGGGGATTTCGTCGGCCTGCATGGCGGAGAAGGGTTTGCCGGTGTCGTTACATTCGAGACGGGCGAACTCTTCGCTCATGGCTTCAATACGATCGGCCAATTGCAGCAGCAGGTAGGCGCGGTCTTTGGGCGCTTGCTGGCTCCAGCTGTCGAAGGCGTTATCAGCGGCACTGACGGCGGTGTTGACCTGAGCGGCGGTGGCTTCGGCAATCAGGCACAGTACCTCGCCAGTGGCAGGATTAAATACTTCCAGTTGCTTGCCTTCGCCAGCAACCAGTTCTCCGTTAATCAGCATTTTATTGAGCATGGTATTAGGCCTCTTTGTTCAGACGATAGGTCGGACGGGTGTCAGATAATGTGTATGGATCAGCGGTCATGGAATATTGCCTCGTTATTTGCCGCTACCGGCAACGTCATCGCCACCTCGGGTGAGGAGGTAAGCCAGAAACACCGGCACCATGGTGGCGAGCATCACCATCAGCGCAACCACGTTGGTGACCGGCACATCCCGTGGTCGGGTCAGCTGGTTCAATAGCCAGATTGGCAGCGGTTTTTCGTGACCGGCGGTGAAGGTGGTGACAATCAGTTCATCAAACGACAGCGCAAACGCCAGCATGCCACCGGCGAGCATGGCGCTGCCCAGATTGGGCAACACGATGTAGCGAAAGGTCTGCCAGCCATCGGCACCCAGATCCATCGAAGCTTCGATCAGACTGCCAGAGGTGCGGCGAAAGCGGGCGACGACGTTGTTGTAAACAATCACCACACAGAAAGTGGCATGGCCAATCACTATGGTGAGGATGCCAGGCTGGATATCCATGGCCTGGAATGCCTGCAATAGTGCCAGACCTGTGATAATACCGGGCAGCGCAATCGGCAGAATCAGCATCAGGGTGATGCTGTCTTTGCCGAAGAACGAACGGCGATACATGGCCGCCGCCGCCAGCGTGCCCAGCACCATGGCAATAGCGGTGGCAAGGCTGGCAATTTTCAGCGACAGGCCAATCGATTCAAGGACATCAGCACGTCCAAACGCAACACTGAACCAGTGCAGGGTAAAACCCTTGGGTGGAAAGCTGAACGCCGACTCTTCGGTGTTAAAGGCATACATCGCAATAATCACAATGGGGAAGTGCAGGAACACCAGACCGCCCCAAGCTGCACATTTCAGCCACACGCTGGCATGTTGATCAGAGTGCATCAAAAGCCCCCATACGTTTCACAATCGACAGATAAACCGCAATCAACACAATCGGCACCAGCGTAAACGCAGCAGCCATCGGCATATTGCCAATCGATCCTTGTTGTACGTACACCATGCTGCCGAGGAACAAACCCGGCGGCCCTACCAGCTGCGGCACAATGTAATCCCCCAGCGTCAGGGAAAAGGTAAAGATGGAACCGGCGGCAATGCCCGGCACTGACAGTGGCAGAATCACATAACGAAAGGTTTTGAACGGTGTGGCACCAAGGTCGGAAGAAGCCTGCAACAACGACGGTGGCAAACGTTCCAGCGATGCCTGAATGGGCAGAATCATGAACGGCAACCAGATGTAGGTGAACACCAGAAAACGTCCGAGGCTGGAAGTCGATAGCGTATTGCCCCCCACGCCGGGCACCGACAGCAGTGCATCGAGTAGCGGCGTCAGCCCGAGCAGATGAATAAACCACTGCGACACACCCTCCTGCGCCAGCAGCAAGGTCCAGGCATAGGCCTTGACGATGTAACTGGTCCACATTGGCAGCATCACGCCAAGATAGAAAAAAGCCTTGGTGCGACCACTGGCGTAGCGCGCCATGTAATAAGCCACCGGGAACGCCAGTACGGCACTGAACGCGGATACCGCCAGTGCCATCAGCAGGGTGCGCAGGATGATGTCGAAATTGGCAGGATCAAACAGCCGGGCATAGTTTTCCAGCGTCAGGGTATGACTCACCAGCATGGTGAAGTCGTCGAAGGTGTACAGCCCTTGCCATAACAGCGCCAGTAACGAGGCGATATACACCGAGCCAAACCACAACAGCGGTGGTAGCAGCAGCAAGGCCAACAGCAGGTTGGGGCGACGATAAAGCAGATCTGCGGCCTGATATAGCAGCCCGGATGGAGGGGTAAAAACCGGGCTGTTATCAGCCGCAGACAGTGACGATTTTGAAGTCATATCAGGCACTCGCTTCGTCCCGCAAAGACACCATGGCCTGGCTGCTCCAGCTGACCTGTACCAACTGCCCTGGCAGCAGTGCGGTGTGGCTCGACAACAGACTGTTGGCCTCGGAGGCGGCAACGCTGACACCGGGTTCCAGCTCCACTTCAAAGCGGGTGTTCGAACCCTGATACTGCACGTCTTTAATCACACCGGGCAGGGTGATGACATCCGCTGGGGTCGTGCTTGATGAGCGAGCGGAGCCGGTGTGTATGCCATTGGCGTCGAGCGAAATGTATTCCGGGCGAATCGCCAGTGCCGCAGACTTCCCCGACAAACGCTGCGCCAGTGCACCTTGCAAGACATTGGAAGAACCCACAAACCCGGCAACAAATGCCGTTTGCGGCTGGTTGTACAAATTGCGCGGTGAATCCAGTTGTTCAATCCGGCCCTGGTTAAACACCGCCACGCGGTCAGACATCGACAACGCTTCGGTCTGGTCGTGGGTTACAAATACAAAGGTAATACCCAGCTGGCGTTGCAGCCGTTTCAGCTCCCCCTGCATTTGCTCACGTAATTTCAGATCCAGCGCGCCCAGTGGTTCGTCCAGCAACAGCACTTTGGGCCGATTGACCAGTGCCCGTGCCAGTGCAATCCGCTGGCGCTGGCCACCGGACAACTGTGAGGGTTTGCGCTGGCCATGCTGCCCCAACGCCACCATATCCAGTGCTTCAGCGGCGCGATGCCGGCGCTCTTTTTTGTTGACGCCCTTGACCATCAGACCATAGGCGATGTTGTCGAGTACGTTCATATGAGGGAACAGGGCGTAGTCCTGAAAGACGGTATTGACGTTACGCTGGTAGGGCGGCAACCCGGTGGCATCGCGGCCATGAATGATGACATGGCCATCGTCCGGTTGCTCGAACCCGGCAATCAGTCGCAGACAGGTGGTTTTACCGGAACCCGAAGGCCCCAGCATGGAAAAAAACTCACCTTCGGCGATTTTCAGCGAGACCCGGTCGACCGCCCGGACATCGCCGAAGCAGCGGCTGGTTTGGTAAAACTCAACAGCGGTATTCATAAAATATATCGTGTCCTGTGAAAGCATTGCCGGGCCAGCAGGCCCGGCAGTCAACCGGTACTCGTACTTTTTTCGTACTTAACTCGTACTTGACTGGTGCTTGACTCGTACTTGGCGGAATCAGCGGCCGCCCATAATGGCGATGTAATCCCGAGTCCAGCGGCTGTAGGAAACACAGCTGCCCTGGCTGCTGCAGTTGGAGGTCGGGGTCTTCCAGAAAAACACCTGGTCGAAGTTGTCCATCCCATTGGTCTTGCAGCCCTCGGCACCCAACAGCTCATTGCCATCACAGGCGGCGGGCACGGCCGGAACCGAACCAAACCAGGACGCCAGATCGCCTTGCAACTTGGGCGTGATTGACCAATTGAGCCACTCGTAAGCACAGTTCGGATGCGCGGCACCCGTGGCCAACATGGTGGTATCGGCCCAACCCGTCACCCCTTCTTGCGGGAACGCAGTGGCTACCGGGGCACCTTCTGCGATCAGGATATTGGCCATAAAAGGCCAGCTGCTGGAGGCCACCACGCCTTCATTCTTGAAATCACTCATCTGCACGTTGTAGTCGTGCCAGTAGCGATGGATCAGGCTGTGTTGCGCACGTAATACCTCCAGTACGGCGTTGTACTGGGTTTCATTCAGTTCGTACGGATCCTTGATGCCCAGTTCCGGGCGGGCAGACTTCAAATACAGCGCGGCATCGGCCAGATAAATCGCACCGTCATAGGCCTGCACCCGGCCCTTGTTGGATTGGCCATCTGGCAAGGTTGTGGCTTCAAACACCACGCTCCAGCTGTCCGGTGCCTGTTTGAACACGTCGGTGTTGTACATCATCATATTGGGGCCCCACTGGAAGGGCACGCCGTAGTGTTTGCCATCAACGGTAAACCAGGGCGCGTTTTGCAGACGTGGGTCGATGCTGTTCCAGGCCTTGATCTTGCTGGTGTCGACCGGTTGCACCCGCTTGCCGTAAATCAGTCGTAACGAGGCATCACCGGATGCTGTAACCAGGTCGTAGCCGCCCTTGGCCATCAGGCTGACCATCTCGTCCGAAGTCGCTGCGGTTTTGACATTGACGGAACAACCGCTGGACTGCTCAAAGCCGCTGACCCAGTCGTAGGCGGGGTCGGTATCGCCGCGTTCAATGTAGCCGGGCCAGGCGATGATATCGACGCGGCCTTCTCCCTGGGTGCCGGCCAGCGCAGTCAGTGCGCTGCCAGCCAACAAGGTGCTGAGTATCAGATGACGTGTTGCCATGGGGTTTTCCTCTGCCTGAACGTATTGAAGGCTTGCGCCGGTTTAACGTCGTGTCCCGAGCGCCGCTACGGATGGCGGAAGCTGTGGAACGGGATTCAACGAGGGCTTCAGGCTAAAGCGAGGGGTTTGTCTGGCTCCAATTGTTAATTAAGAAAGAAGCATTCTAAAAAAACGATAGCTACGAAAAAATTAGCGGTGGTATATCCAAAACAGATTGTTAATACTGGCGTAAGCCCCGGTATTTACTGGAAAACCCTTGTCTGGCGTGGGTGACGGACGGGTGTTGGCCACCGCCATCAGGGTCAAGCAGTCGTCGCCGGTGTGAGTGACATTGCTAACAATGAACCAATGAACAACGCAACCATGACACCCCTTGGACAACCCCTCGCGGAGCACCTGTTTTGCCATGATGAGCCTGCGCCAGATTCGATACTTTATTGCCATTGCCGAAACCGGGTCGGTATCGGCGGCGGCCCAGGCGGTGCCGATTTCACAGTCGACCCTGACCACCGCCATCAAACAGCTGGAAGATGACCTCGGCGTTACCCTGTTCAGTCGGCACGCCAAAGGTATGGAGCTGACGCACCAGGGCCATCAGTTTTTGCGTCAGGCACATCTGGTGCTGGCATCGGTGGACAACGCCCGTCGCAGTCTGCAACAAAGTACCGAAGCCGTGACCGGTGAATTGACCATCGGTGTGACCAGTCTGGTGGCCGGATATTATCTGGCCGATCTGCTGGCCCGGTTCCAGCGCATTTATCACCGCGTCAAACTACGGGTGGTTGAAGATGATCGGGACTATATCGAACACTTGTTAGTCAGCGGTGAGATCGATGTTGGGGTGTTGATCCTGTCGAATCTCAAATACCTCAGCGCACTGAATACCGAAGTACTGACCTTTTCCCATTACCGCCTCTGGTTGCCGCCAGATCACGAACTGCTGCAGCTCGACAGCATCGGCTTCAAGGATTTGCTGCATGAACCGCTGATTCTGCTTAACGTCGATGAAATGGAACAACGCATTCGTAACCTCTGGGCACCGGCCGCCAGCAAGCCCACCGTCAGCCTGCGCAGTGCCTCGGTGGAAGCGGTGCGCAGCCTGGTATCGGCAGGCATGGGAGTGGCGTTGATGCCGGATATGACCTACCGGCCATGGTCGGTCGAAGGCGATACCGTCGAGGCTCGTCGTATCACCGAAGTATCGGAAACCCTCGATATCGGTCTGGCCTGGCGTCGTGGCGGTGCTCGCAATCCGCTGATTGACCTGTTCCTGCCAGTGGCTCGGGAATCTCTGCCAGTACGCCATAACCACGCCAACAGCTGACGATCTGCCCAAGAGAGAAAACCCATGAATGCCAATAAGCTGCCGACGAACATACTGATACAGGGCCAGCGTATGGCCGGAGACGGAGAGGCTGAAGCCGTCATCAACCCGCGTACGGGGGAGTTATTGATCAGCTTGCCGCAGGCATCCGCCGAGCAGGTTGATGCTGCCGTAGCCGCTGCTCGTCAGGCCGCCAGAGTATGGAAACAAACCAGCCCCGGCGAACGGGCGGCGATGCTGCTGGCCATCGCCGCCGGTATCGATGCCCGCGCTATGGAACTGGCACAGCTGGAAGCACTGAATTGCGGCAAACCCTTGCATCAAGTGGTCGAGGACGACGTACTGGCCACTGCCGATGTGTTCCGCTTTTTTGCTGCGGCGGTGCGTTGCCAGACTGCCCCGGCCGCAGGGGAATATTTACCCGGCCACACCAGCATGATTCGCCGCGACCCCATTGGCGTGGTGGCCGCCATTGCCCCCTGGAATTACCCGCTGATGATGGCCGCCTGGAAAATTGCCCCGGTAATCGCCGCCGGCAACACCATGGTGTTCAAACCGTCGGAACAAACGCCACTGACGGCGCTGGTATTGGCCGATATTCTTGACGCAGTACTGCCGCCAGGAGTCGTCAACATAGTGCTGGGCCGAGGCGACAGCGTCGGCAGTCAGCTGATCAACCATCGTCATGTTCGAATGGTGTCACTGACCGGGGATATTTCTACCGGACAAAAAGTTTTGCAGGCAGCGCGGCGCTCGATCAAACGCACTCATCTGGAACTGGGCGGCAAAGCCCCGGTGATTGTGCTGGCAGATGCCAACCTCGATGCCGTGGTCGAAGGGGTGGGTCGTTACGGCTACTACAACGCTGGGCAAGACTGCACCGCCGCTTGCCACATCTACGCGGATGCCAGTATTTACCAGCCGCTGATCGAAGCACTGGCGAAGAAAGTCTCCTCGCTGACCTTTAACCAGGCTGACGACCGTTGTAATGATCTCGGCCCGCTGATCAGCCAGCGCCAACGCAACAGCGTCGCCAGCTTTGTCGAACGGGCGCTCGAACAGCCTCATATCCAGTTGCTGGCAGGTGGGCAGATACCCGCAGGGCCTGGCTTTTATTACCAGCCTACCTTGCTGGCCGGTGCCCGCCACGACGATGAAATTGTGCGCCGCGAAGTCTTCGGCCCGGTGGTCTCCGTTACCTCTTGCCCAACTGCGCAACAAGCCATCGACTGGGCCAACGACTCCGAATACGCCCTGGCGTCATCGGTCTGGTCTGGACATATCGGCCGTGCCATGGCCACCGCCAGCCAGCTCGAATACGGCACCACCTGGATCAACAACCACTTCATGCTTCCCAGCGAAATGCCCCACGGCGGCCTGAAAAGCTCCGGTTACGGCAAAGACCTCTCCGCCAGTGCACTGGAAGAGTTTTCCGTCGCACGACACATCATGCTGAGCCATCGGTAACCCTTATCAGGCTTGCTTGGTTTGACTCAGGGTTACCTGTTTTTCATCTTTTTGGACTGGGTTGTGGTTTTTATGTGAATTCAGGTTTTTCGCGTATGCCCTCTAACACTACTGATGTTTATGCTGAATTTATTTCCGAACAGCGGGTTTGGATGTAAGACGGACAGGGACGGAGCCCGTCCCTACGGCGGCGGATCAGTTTGTTTTTGCTGCCAGCCTGTTCGCGGCTTGCTGATGGCTGTTGCGCAGTGCACCAATATCCACGCCTGCTACTTCGCCTTTTTCCACTTTCCATTGGCCAGCCACCATCACGTAGTCGGCTGTGTGGGCTCCGCATAACAGCAGGGCGGCGAGTGGGTCGTGGCTGCCGGAGAAGCGCAGTTCGTCGAGGTTGAATAAGGCCAGGTCAGCTTGTTTGCCAACGGCGAGGGTGCCGATGTCGTCGCGGCCGAGTACACGGGCGGAGCCCTGGGTTGCCCAGCGCAGGGCATCCTGGTGGGTGACGCTGGAGGAGCCGTATTTGAGGCGTTGCAGGTACATGGCCTGACGTGTTTCCTGAATCAGGTTCGAGCAGTCGTTAGAGGCGGAGCCGTCAACTCCGATCCCTACCGGGCTGCCAGCGGCTTCGAGGTCTTTGACCGGGCAGATACCGGAGGCCAGCATCATGTTGGAAGTTGGGCAGTGGCAGATGCCCACACCGGCGGCACCCAGGCGGCGGATTTCATTGGCGTCGAAGTGGATGCCGTGGGCCAGCCAGGTGCGGTTGTGCAGCCAGTTGACGCTGTCGAGGTAATCCACGGTGCGCAGGCCAAACATTTTTTGGCAGAAGGCTTCTTCGTCGAGGGTTTCTGCCAGATGGGTGTGCAGTCGTACCTGATGTTTGGCGGCCAATTCGGCGCTGGCAAGCATGATGTCGCGGGTGACCGAAAACGGCGAGCAGGGGGCCAATGCCACTTGCACCATGGAGCCTTCGGAGGCGTCGTGGTAACGGCTGATCAGACGTTCGCTGTCGGCCAGAATGGTCGCTTCGCTTTGTACTACATGCTGTGGTGGCAAGCCGCCGTCGTCCTGGCCGAGGCTCATGGAGCCACGGGTCAGTGTGACTCGCAAGCCAACTTCCCTGGCGGCATCGGCTTGTATATCAATAGCGTCGGTGAGGGTTTGCGGGAACAGATAATGGTGGTCGGCGGCGGCGGTGCAACCGGACAACAGCAGCTCGGTCAGGGCCAGTCTGGTGGCCTGATGGAGCATGTCGGGTTCGAGCCCGGCCCATACCGGATACAGGGTTTGCAGCCAGGGGAACAGTTCCTTGTTGAGCGCGGCTGGCAGGGCACGGGTAAGGGTCTGGTAAAAGTGGTGATGGGTGTTGATCAGGCCCGGAATCAGCACATGGCGGCTGGCGTCGAATTGCTGGTCAAAGTGGATGGGCTGTTGCCCGGTCGCCACAACTTCGACGATTTTGCCGGACTGGATCACCAGTCCGCCACGGGCGTCTTCGTCAGCGTTGGTATGAATCGCCAGCGGGTTGGCGATCCACAGGCTTGCGCTTGCAGTGATGCTGTTCATGGTCATATTAACTTTTTGCGTAGAAGGCTTTGCCGAGGGACATCGGCGCGACAAGGCGGCTGCGGCTCTGGTTGCTGGACAGAATCACCAGCACCACCACCGTGGCCAGATATGGCAGAATCGCCAGCAGGTTGGGGGATACGGCAAAACCGAGCCCCTGAAAAACCAGATGCAGAATGCTGGCAAGGCCAAACAGCCAGGCTCCCAGTAACACCCGTTCGGCTTTCCAGCTGGCGAACACCACCAGTGCCAGCGCAATCCAGCCGCGTCCGGCGCTCATGTTTTCTGCCCACAGCGGGGTGTAGGCCAGTGACAGATAGCTGCCCGCCAGACCGGCCATGGCACCACCAAACATAATGGCCAGATAACGGGTCTTGAGCACCGGCAGGCCAATGGCGTTGGCGGAGTGGGGGTTTTCACCCACGGCTTTTAAAATCAGGCCAGGGCGGGAATATTTGATAAACCAGTAGACACCACCAAACAGCACAAACGACAGATAGACAATCAGATCCTGACCAAAAATCATGCGGCCAATCAGTGGCAGATCGGTCAGTAGCGGAATAAAAATTGGATCGAGGCCTTCGATCGGCTTGCCAACAAAATCCGCACCGATAAAGGCCGACAGACCGGTGCCGAAAATGGTTAATGCCAAGCCGGTAGCCACCTGATTGGCGCTCAGTTCCATGGTAATGGCGGCAAAGATCAGCGACATCAGTATGCCGGCCACAATCGCCAGTACAAAGCCCAGTATCAGGCTGCCAGACAGCAACGCCACCACAAAACCCACCACGGCGCCCATCAGCATCATGCCTTCCTGGCCGAGGTTAAGGACGCCGCTTTTTTCACAAATCAGTTCGCCCAGTGCCACAATCAGCAGCGGTGTGCCGGTACGTACCATGGCGTAAAGTATGTTGGTAATCAGATCGATATCCATGGTTTTATCCCTGTGTATTGGTGGCGCTGGCAGACATTGTACGGGTGGATGGGGTGCCGGGTTTACGGCTGACCCAGCGAATACGGAAGCCAATCAGAACGTCGCAGGCGAGCAGATAAAACAGCAGCATGCCCTGGAACAGTCCGGTTAATGCCAGTGGCAAGCCGAGGCTTATCTGGGCCATTTCACCGCCCATGTACAGCAGCGCCATCAGTAAGGTCGCCAGCACGATACCGACTGGATGCAAACGCCCGAGGAAGGCCACAATGATGGCGGCATAACCGTACCCCGGGGAAATGTTCGGAATCAGCTGACCAATCGGTCCAGCCACCTCACTCACTCCGGCCAGTCCGGCCAGTGCGCCACTGAGCATCAGGGCAAAGTACACCAGGCGTTTTTCCTTGAAGCCGGACAGCCGCGCAGCGCTGGCATCGAGCCCCATCACCTTGATCTGGAAACCGTAAAAACTGCGGCTCATCAATACCCATACCGCGACGACGGCGAGCAGGGCCAAGGCCAGACCAAAGTGAATGCGAGTGTCTTCAATCAGGATAGGCAGGAGCGAGAAATCCGAAAACATGGCGGATTCCGGAAAGTTAAATCCGTCCGGGTCTTTTAATGGCCCGTGTACTGCCCACAACAGAATATTAAGGGCGATGTAATTCATCATAATGGTGGTAAGGATTTCGTTGGTGTTGAAGCGAACCTTTAACAGCGCGGCAATCCCGGCCCAGAACACACCGCCGATGGCGCCAAATAACAGCACCATGGGGAGTACCCAGCTGGATTCCACCTCGATCAGTTGCAGCGCCATATAGCTGCCAAACAGGCCGCCCATTAGCAGTTGACCTTCGGCACCGATGTTCCAGATTTGCGCCTTGAACACCACCGACAATCCAATGGCACAGAGCAGAATGGGGGTGGCTTTGACGCACAGTTCGGCAATGCCATAGGTATCCGAGATGGGCACGTAGAGAATGGTGACCAGTGCCTCCCAGGGGTCGACCCCCAGCAGGGTGAACAGTATTACGCCAGTGAGCAGGGTCAGCAGCGCCGCCAGTACTGGCGACAGGTAGGCCATGAGTTTGGAGCGCTCGCCCCGAGGTTCCAGTTTGATCATGCCTCTTCTCCCTGAGGGGTTTTAGTCGGCGGCGGGCTGGTGGGGGTACTGAAGTCACCTGCCATCATGCGGCCCAGCTCTTCAATGGAAGATTGTGGTGTCGGTTTGACCGGCGATAACGCGCCATCACAAATGGCACCGATGCGGTCGGAAATCAGAAATAATTCGTCGATGTCTTCTGATACCACCAGAATGGCAGCCCCTTGATCACGCAGGGTAATCAGCGCTTTATGAATCGCTGTCGCGGCACCGATGTCAACGCCCCAGGTAGGATGAGCGGCAATCAGAATTTTCGGGTTTTGGAGAATTTCCCGACCGATAATGAATTTTTGCAGGTTGCCACCAGAGAGGCTGTCAGCCTGGGCATGACGCCCGGCAGTTTTGACCTTGTAGTCCTGAATAATTTTGTCGGCGAAGGCTTCTGTCTTGCGCCAGTTCACCATACCTTTCTCCACCAGTCCGGTGAGGAAGCCAGTGAGCAGGGCGTTTTCGGTCAGACTCATTTCCGGTACGGCACCACGACCGAGGCGCTCTTCCGGTACAAAACCCAGCCCCAGTGCACGGCGCTGATCCGGCGGCAGGTTGGCGACGTCGACACCATTAAAAGCCAGTGTACCCGCAGGGCAACGTGTTTCGCCGCTGAGACTGGCCAGCAGTTCTTCCTGACCGTTACCGGCGACCCCGGCAATACCGACGATTTCACCGCTATGTACTGTCAGGTTGAGATTGTTCAGATGCACACCAAACGGATCATGGCTGCGCAGGCTCAGTTGTTGTACTTCCAGCACCGGCTCGCTGCCAAGTACTTTGGGGTAGGTGGTGCTGACCGGAGTATCGTCACCGACCATCATTTTGGCCATGCTGGTGGTGTCTTGCTCGGCGGGAATACAGGCACCGGACACGCGCCCGCCACGCAGCACCGTGGCCTTGTGGCACAGAGCTTTGACTTCGTTGAGTTTGTGGCTGATAAACAGAATGGAACAGCCTTCGCTGGCCAGCTTGCGCAGGGTGATAAACAGGGTATCGACTTCTTGCGGAGTCAGTACCGAGGTGGGTTCGTCGAGAATCAGCAGTTTGATGTCCTGCACCAGACAACGGACGATTTCGACCCGCTGGCGTTCGCCCACCGACAGGGTATGAATCTCGCGCTCGGGGTTAATCGCCATGCCGTATTTTTCTGACACTGTACGGATTTTTTCCGCCAGCGGCCCCAGCTCGCCCGCTTCATCACCCAGTGCCAGGGCGATGTTTTCGGTGACGGTGAGGGTATCGAACAGCGAAAAATGCTGGAACACCATACCAATGCCCATCTTGCGAGCGTGCGCGGGGTCTTTTACTTCCAGTGGCAGGCCATCCCACAGCAGTTCGCCTTTGTCTGGCTTCACCAGACCATAGATCACCTTCATCAGGGTACTTTTGCCAGCGCCATTTTCACCCAGCAGGGCATGAATTTCGGCTGGGGCGATAGCCAGGTGAACATCGTCATTGGCCAAACAGCCAGGGTACTGTTTGGTGATGCCACGCAGGCTGAGCCTGGGTGGTACAGGTTGATTGGGCACGGGCTGTTCCTCTCTGCTGAAGGTTCCGGGGCTGACCTCCCGGTTGCAGTATTGTTATGGATCTTAACCCAGTGAGCAAAAAGCTGGCCAACTGGTCAGAATTTTTTTGTTAAGCCGTCAGAGTGACTGGTATAGTAAATGCTTTACATGACCGATCGGTCAGGTTTTGCGGGGCTTCAGAGCCAGCCTCAGGAAAACCACCATAAAATTCGGGGAAAACGCTGTTGTAACTTTAAATTCCCTTAAAAATCATTAGGTTATGAATTAGTTGCCGATATAAGTAGCTAATCGGAGGAAGCAACATTGATTCGCTTTTTATTCAATGATCAGTTACGCGAAGTAGATGATCTTGCTCCAGACCTGACCATTCTGGAGTACCTGCGCACTGTCGAAGTGCAACGAGGCACCAAGGAAGGTTGTGCATCTGGCGACTGTGGTGCCTGCACTGTGGTGGTGGCTGAGCCTGTCTTTCCAGAGGGTTCTGCTGACGGCTCTCCAGAGGGTTCTGTTACAGGCAAGCTGACCTATAAAAGTGTCAACAGCTGCATCACCTTTGTCGGCAGTTTACAGGGTAAACAGCTGATCACCGTAGAAGCCCTGAAAGCGCCGGGACAGCCATTACATCCTGCCCAACAAGCCATGGTGGATTGCCACGGTTCACAATGCGGTTTCTGTACCCCCGGTTTTGTGATGTCACTGTTTGCGTTGGGCAAGAACAGTACACCGGTTACTGCCGTTAACGAATTTGACCCGACCAACCCCGATGCCCACACCCGCCATGACATTGATCTGGCACTGGGTGGCAACCTCTGTCGTTGTACCGGTTATCGGCCGATTATTGAAGCCGCAGGCCATGTACTGGCCGCAGCCGCTAACGATCATGCCAATGACCACTTCAATAACCAAGAAGCGCAAACCTGGCAGCAGCTGCGGGATCTGGCCAGCGCCACCGATACGGGTTCTCTGAATCAGGGTGATCGGCACTTTTTTGTGCCGCAAACCCTGCAGCAACTGCTCGACCTGCGTTGCCAGTATCCCCATGGCCGTCTGGTGGCCGGGGGCACTGATCTGGCGCTGGAATATACCCAGCAGCTGCAGCCACTGGATGTGCTGATTTACACCGGCCAGGTGACTGAGTTGCAGCATATTCAGGTCAGCAACAGCCGCCTGATGATAGGTGCCGGTGTCAGCTACAGCGCGGTTATGGGCACCCTCAAACAGCATCTGCCGGAATTCGCCCGCATGCTGGAACGGCTAGGGGCGCTGCAGGTGCGTAATCAGGGCACCATGGCGGGCAACGTCGCCAATGCTTCTCCTATTGGTGATACACCGCCGGTGTTGCTGGCGCTGGATGCCATTGTGCATGTTCACAGCCCGGCCGGAGCCAGCCGGATTGCCATCAAGGATTTTTTTAGCGGTTACCGCCAGACCTGTTTGCCAGCGGGTGGGGTCATTAGCCAGATTGAAATTCCCCTTGATAAAACCGATTGGCATCGTTGTGTGTTCAAGGTTTCCAAACGCTTTGAAGACGATATTTCCGCCGTGCTGGCAGCGCTGATGTTCAAGGTGGAAAACGACGTCATCACCGCTGCCCGGCTGGCGTTTGGTGGCGTGGCGGCAACACCCTTGCGTGTTGAAGCTGCCGAACAGGCGCTGATTGGCCAGCCCGCCACGCTGGCCGGTATTCGCGCCGCCCAAACCGTATTGGCACAAACCCTGACACCCCTGACGGACGTCCGCGCCAGCGCTGCTTATCGCTTGCAGCTGGTGCAGAACCTGCTGGCCCGTGCGGTACTGGAATACCAGCAGCCCCACGCCACACTGGAGGTTGCCCACTATGCGTAACGTCACCTTGCCCGAACACAATACGGGGCTGGCCGAAACCGGACCATTGGCCAACAGTGGCCTGGCCGGACAGGACATTGTCAGCGCTGCGCTGGGCAAACCGTCGCCACATGAAAGCGCCATTGGCCATGTCAGCGGCAGCGCCCGTTATGTGGATGACATGATAGAACCCGCCAATTGTCTGCATGCCGCCGTGATTCGCAGCAGCATCGCCGCCGGACAGATAACCCGGCTGGATCTGACCGCCGTCAGCAACAGTCCCGGTGTGGCAACCGTGATGACGGTGGAAGAACTGACCGGCCACGTGGATATTGGCCCGGTATTCCCCGGCGACCCGATTCTGACCTCCAGCGAGGTGAAGTTTTTTGGCCAGTGTATTGCCGTCGTGGCAGCCACCACCGAACTGGCTGCGCGCCGCGCAGCACAACGGGCCATTGTAGAATATGAAACACACACGCCCCTGCTCGACCCTCGCGAGGCACTGGCACAAGCACGTCTGGTGCGCCCCAGCCATCGTATGGTCAAGGGCAATATTGCCGACGGTATGGCGGCGGCAGCGCATATTATCGAAGCCGAACAAGCGGTCGGTGGGCAGGAACATTTTTATCTGGAAGGGCAGGTTTCGCTGGCCTTACCCGGCGAAGACGGCGGCATGCTGGTGTACACCTCCAGTCAGCATCCCAGTGAAGTGCAAAAGCTGGTGGCGGAAGTGCTGGACGTACCACTGAACCGTATTACCGTGGATATGCGCCGTATGGGCGGTGGTTTTGGCGGCAAGGAAAGCCAGGCCGGGCAATGGGCCTGTCTGGCGGCGTTGCTGGCGGCCAAAACCGGGCGGGCGGTAAAAATGCGTCTGCCGCGTCAGGACGATATGGTGATGACCGGCAAACGGCACCCGTTTGCCAACCGTTACCGTATCGGTATCGACTCGCAAGGACAGATTCTGGCGGCCGATATAGAGGTTATTGGTAACTGCGGCAACTCGCCGGATTTGTCCGATGCCATTGTTGACCGCGCCATGTTCCACGCCGATAACGCCTACTACTTGCCCCATGCGGTGATAGACGGCCACCGCGCCTTTACCCATCAGGTGTCGCATACCGCCTATCGGGGTTTTGGTGGCCCGCAGGGCATGATGATTATTGAACGGGCGATGGACGACATTGCCCGTACCGTTGGCGCAGACCCGCTGACCATTCGCAAGCTCAACCTGTATGGCACCAGCACGCACAACCCGGATCGCACCGTAACGCCCTACCATCAGCGGCTGGAGCACAACAGCCTGCCGGAGATTATCGAACAGCTGGAGCACAGCAGTGATTACCGGGCGCGTCGTACGGAGATTCACCAGTGGAATCAAACCAGCCCGATTCTCAAACGCGGCCTGGCACTGACACCGGTGAAATTCGGTATTTCCTTCACCCTGCAGCATCTCAATCAGGCCGGAGCGCTGATTCATATCTACACCGATGGTTCGATTCAGGTAAACCACGGTGGCACCGAGATGGGGCAGGGCCTGCATACCAAGGTGGGGCAGATTGTGGCGCAAACCCTGGGGGTCAGCAGCGAGGTGATTCAGGTCACCGCTACCCGTACCGACAAGGTGCCCAACACCTCACCAACGGCGGCCTCCAGTGGCACCGACCTGAATGGCAAAGCGGCGCAGAATGCCGCCCTGACCCTGAAACAGCGGCTGACCGGGTTTCTGGCGGCGGAAAAATCGGTAGCAGAAGAGGCCATTCGTTTTGCCGACGGGCAGGTATTCTGGGGTGAAGCCGACACCGATACTGACACCGACAACATGTCCTTTGCCGAACTGGTACAAGCCGCTTATGTCGGCCGGATTTCGCTGTCGGCTACCGGTTATTACCGCACGCCAAAAATCCATTACGACCGCAGCAGCGCTTCCGGTCGGCCGTTTTTTTACTTCGCCAATGGCGCGGCAGTTGCCGAGGTGGTGATCGACACCCTCACCGGTGAATACAAGGTGTGCCGGGTGGATATTCTCCACGACGTTGGCCGCAGCATTAACCCGGCCATCGACCGTGGCCAGATTGAAGGGGGTTTTATTCAGGGCATGGGCTGGCTGACCACCGAAGAACTGGTGTGGCACAACGATGGCCGTTTGCTCAGTAACTCCCCGGCGACCTACAAGATTCCGGCGATTGGTGACACACCTCCGGTATTCAACGTCAGCCTTTATGAACAGGCCAACAACGAAGCCACGGTCTACAACTCCAAAGCCGTGGGCGAACCGCCGTTTATGCTGGCGATTTCGGTCTGGTCGGCCCTGCGTGATGCCATCAGCAGTCTCAGTAACTACCAGCTCAGCCCCGACCTCGACACCCCGGCCACGCCCGAACGGGTGTTAAAGGCGGTGATGGCGATTCAGACCGATATGCTCGACAAGGCCGTTGCCAATGGAGAGGACTGCTGATGAATACCCCCTCGCGCCCGTTAAACTGGTCGCAAGCGCTGGCCGACTGCCAGCGTCGCGGCCAGCCTCATGTACTGGTCACCGTGATCAGCACCGGTGGCTCCACGCCGCGTGCCTCTGGCAGCAAAATGCTGGTGTTGCCGGATAACAGCATCGACACCATTGGGGGTGGCCAGCTGGAATATCAGGCACTGCAGCAGGCGCGGCAGTTATTGCGGCACCATGAACCGCAACAGCAGATCCAGCAGGTTTTGCTGGGAGCGGACGCCGGGCAGTGTTGTGGTGGTTACGCCACCTTGCTGTTTGAAAGTTACCCCGCCCGCGCAGCCGCGCTGTGGCTGTTTGGTGCCGGTCATGTTGCCAGCGCCCTGATGCAGATTCTGCAACAGCTGCCGCTGCCAACCCGCTGGATCGACAACCGCCCGGAACTGTTTCCGCCAGCCGATTCCCTTGCCGCCCATATTGAATGTGTGGTGGCCGAGACGCCGGAATCCCTGCTCGAACAGGCACCACACGGCAGCCGTGTGCTGATTCTCACCCACGACCACGCACTGGATTACCGCCTGGCTGAAACCGCCCTGCGGCTGCAGCGTTTTGCCTCTGTTGGTGTGATTGGTTCGGCCACCAAGGCCAACCGCTTTCGTTACCGGCTGCGTCAGAGTGGCATGGACGAACAGCAGTTAGAGCGCCTGCAATGTCCGGTGGGGCTGGCCGAAGTGGGCGGCAAGTTGCCCATGGAAGTGGCGGTGTCGATTGCCGCACAGCTGATTGCCCAGTATCAACAAGAACTACTGCCTGATAAGTCCACTCGCAGTAGCGGCGTGTCACTACCAACCCTGAAAACACTGATGCGTCAGGACAAGGCTCGCCGCCAGGCGTCGCCCGAATTTCAGCCCGAATCTCAGCCCGAATCTCAGACCGAACCCCAGACTGAAACACAATCCCTGAGCCAATCCTGCAAGGTGACCTCCTGATGACACTTGAGCAACTGAACCAACTGCCCGCTGACGAAGCCGCTACTGCGTTTGCCCAATGCTGTGTCAGCCAGCGCTGGATTCAACAGATGGTCGCTGCCCGGCCATTTCTATCCGCCGAACAGTTACAGCAGCAGGCCGAGAACTTCTGGCAAGCACTGGCAGAAGCGGATTATCTCGAAGCCTTTGAAGGTCATCCGAAAATTGGCGATATCAGCTCGCTGCAACAGAAATACGCCAGCACCAAGGCGCTGGCGGCCGGTGAACAGTCCAGCGTCAACGCTGCCAACGACGCCATTATCAACGCCCTGGCAGAGGGCAATCAGTCTTATGAACAGCGTTACGGGTTTATTTTTATCGTCTGTGCCAGCGGCAAAAGTGCCGCCGAAATGCTGGCCCTGTTACAGGCCCGGCTGAGTAACAACCGCGCCACCGAAGTACAGAACGCCGCTGACGAGCAGGCCAAAATCACCCGCATTCGTATTAACAAATTACTTGGCATCGCCGGGTAAGCAGAAGACAGGAAACAACACCATGATCACCACCCATGTACTGGATACCGCGCTGGGCCAACCCGGCATTGGCATTGAGGTGACCCTCTGTCGTCAGAACGAGAGCAGCCCGGATCAGAATGGCTGGACAAGCGTTAGCAAGGGAATAACCAACCACGACGGCCGCATCCCCGGCTGGCTGGATGACAAACCGGCGCTGCTGCCCGGTATTTACCGCATTCGTTTTGAACTGGACGACTATTTCAGCCAATTGGGGCAAAGCGCTTTTTACCCCTTTGCTGAAATTGTCTTCCGGGTGGAAAACCCGGCGCAGCACTTTCATATTCCGCTGTTGTTAAGCCCGTTCAGCTACTCGACTTACCGGGGTTCATAAGCATGATCAAGGTATTTCGAGGCTCGTTGCTGTTCTTCACTAGTGACCCGCTGCAAGACGGTGATGCAGCGTATCAGTGGATTGAAGACGGCTTGTTGTGGGTTGGTGAGAGCGGCCTGATCGAGCGTGTTGGTGCGTATGAGCAACTGGCCGGGCTCCTGATCGAACAACAGACAGAACAACAGACAGAACAACAGACAGAACAACAGACAGAACAACAGATCCAGCTGCTGGACTACCGCGGCAAAGTTCTGCTGCCGGGATTTGTTGACTGCCATATTCATTATCCGCAAACCGAAATGATTGCCGCCTACGGCACTCAGCTGCTCGACTGGCTGCAAACCCACACCTTCCCGGTGGAAAGCCGCTTCAGTGATTACGATTATGGCCTCAGCATTGCTCAACGTTTTGTTACGGAACTGCTGCGTAATGGCACCACCACCGCACTGGTCTTTGGCACCGTACACCCGCAGTCGGTGGAGGCGTTTTTCAGCGTGGCGCAACAGCACCAGCTGCGCATGATTGCCGGTAAGGTCATGATGGACCGCCATGCGCCGGAAGCCGTACTCGACACGGCTGAAACCAGCTACCACGAATCAAAAGCCCTGATCGAAAAATGGCACGGTGTTGACCGTCTCAGCTATGCCGTTACCCCGCGTTTTGCCCCCACCAGCACACCTGCACAATTACATATGGCCGGACGCCTGTTAGCAGAATTTCCCGATGTGTATCTGCATACCCATTTGTCTGAAAACGTCGATGAACTGGCCTGGGTACAAAGCCTGTTTCCAGACTCAGAGCATTATCTGGACGTTTACGATCAGGCCGGTTTGCTGGGAAGCCGCAGCATTTTTGCCCATGGCATTCATCTGTGTGACGACGAATGCCAGCGTCTGGCCAGCAGTGACTCGGTGCTGGCACATTGCCCGTCATCCAACCTGTTTCTGGGCTCGGGCCTGTTCAACCTGAAAAAAATGGACGACTACGGCATTCGTGTCGGAATCGGTTCTGACGTGGGGGGTGGCAGCAGTTTTTCGGCGTTTGATTCACTGGCCGACGCCTACAAGATCCAGCAGCTGCAACACCACAATCTTGACCCGTTCCGGGCGCTTTATCTGGCCACACTGGGCGGCGCCAAAGCGCTGTCGCTGGATGACAAAATCGGCAGTTTCCAGCCCGGTATGGAAGCTGACTTTATTGTGCTGGACCCACAAGCGACGGATTTTCTGGCCTTCCGTACGGCGCATTGTCACAACCTTAAAGAAACCCTGTTTGTACTCAACACCCTGGGTGACGACCGCGTAATTGCCGCCACCTATATTCTTGGCCAACTGGCCCATCAGCGAGATTCGCACCACGTGCCTCAGGGGGAAAACTGATATGGACGCCTACATCATTGACTGGTTACACCTGCTTGTGCGGTTTTTGCACGTCTTAACCGCCATCGCCTGGATTGGCGCATCCTTCTATTTTGTCTGGCTCGACAACTCGCTGGAAACCCCGCCGCAATGGAAAACCGATCAGGGCATCAAAGGAGACCTCTGGGCCGTCCATGGTGGCGGCTTTTACGAGATCGCCAAATACAAAAACGCTCCGGCAGCGCTGCCGACAACCCTGCACTGGTTTAAATGGGAAGCCTATTCCACCTGGATCACCGGCATGCTGCTGCTGATTGTGGTGTTTTATGTCGGTGCCCAGAGTTACCTGATTGACAGCACCAAGGCCGATCTCAGCAGCTGGCAAGCCATTGGCATCGGAGTTGGCTCGTTACTGGCGGGCTTCGCTATTTACGAAGGTGCTTGCCGCACCCCATTGGTGGAAAAAGGCCTGTTGTTTGGTCTGGTGATGCTGGTATTACTCACCGCCATGGCCTGGGCACTGAGCCAGGTACTGGGTGACCGCGCCGCTTATATCCACGTTGGTGCGTTAATTGGCACCTGCATGGCTGCCAACGTTTTTACCACCATCATGCCTGCCCAGCGGGCCATGGTTGCCGCCGCTGCCAAAGGCGAATCACCAGACCCCATCTATGGCTACAAGGCCAAATTACGCTCGACCCACAACAACTACGCCACCATTCCGGTGCTGTTTATTATGCTCAGCAACCACTTTCCCATGACCTACGGCCACGAATACGGCTGGCTGATACTGGGTGTGCTGGCGTTCATTGGTGCCTGGGCTCGTCACTTCTTCAACCTGCGCCACCAGGGCATCGTCAAACCCATGATCCTGGTCTCGGCCCTGGCTGCCTTTGCCCTGGTCGCCTGGGTTACCAAGCCAGCCGACCAGACAGCCATGGCCGCCGCTGCAGGCTCCCCCGTCACCGATATACAAGCGTTAGGCATCGTAGGCAAACACTGCAGCGCCTGCCATAGCGCGACACCCAGCGACGACATCTTCAAAGCCGCACCCGGTGGTGTGATGTTCGACAACCTTGACCAGATCAAAGCCATGAAAGACCGTATCCTCGCTCGCGCCGTTCACACCCACGACATGCCGTTTATGAACAAAACCAAAATAACAGATGAAGAACGACAAATGCTGGGACGGTGGCTGAAGCAGTAGTTGCTGGCTTGCCATCAATGCTAAACCCGCAGGAGACGCGAGATGCTGCCGTGATGCGGAATCGCAGTCAGTGCAGCCTTGCGTTTCCTGCGTGGGCAACCACGCTTCGGTGTGGTGCCCTAAACTGATAAATGTTCTCCGCCGGATATAGCCCGAATTAAATAAAATCGGTGTCGTTCCTGATTCATTGCGTTTCATTTACGTCCATGCTGTATTTGCCAGATTCAGATACCGATCAATTGTTATATTTCCGACAATGTCTTGCCCGCTGATCACCCGGTGTTTTTTACGCCGCCGACCGTGTTTTTAACCTTTTGATTTTATTAAATAATCTTTTCTCGCCGACTGGCGGGTTGTTTGCAACACATCGGCTAACTCCGTGACTGTTGCAGGATTGCCTCATGCGCTACGAACCTTACGATACTGAATACGCTGCCGTTCCTACCCTGACTGATGGCGAGCGGCTGGATTATTATCTGCTGCGTGCGTTTGAAACAGAGGAAAGCTGGAGCCTGAGGGCAGGAAAAGCCTGGTTTGTGCATGAGCTGGATGGTCAGCGGGTACAGCCGTTGTGGCCTTATCGGCGCTATGCCAGGGAGTCTGCACTGGATGTCTGGGAGGATTGTCGTCCCGATTCAGTCGCACTGGAGTATTTGCTGGATACCATTTTGCCTGAGCTGGCTGCCAATGATGTGATGCTGGATATCATGCCACGCGGCGCGGAGGCTGGGTGCTTGATTACGCCCCATCGGTTGATGAGTATTTTTGAAGGCATGCTGGATGCCGGTGAGTATCGGCTGGAAGGTTGATTGGGCGGCTACTGCCGTCAAACATCCGGGCTGGTATACTGGCGTTATTTGCGCCGGAGGCCGTGATGGCAGAGCAGATTCCAGACGACAAGCCGTTACCACCGGGTGATTACGAATGCTGTGAAAGCGGTTGTGATCGTTGTGTGTGGGATATTTATCGTGAAGACGTGGCTGAATGGGAAGCAGCGCAGAAGGCCGACAAGGAAAAGGCAGCCGTTGCTGAAAGTGATCTCACCGCCGCCAGTCAGACGGGTCGTTCGTAGCGGCAGACCGCTTGCCGGTATGGACTGCCTCGCCGTCAGCTTCGTTTTTAATCGCCGTCCGCAGTAACGGTTCCCGTAACCGTGACATGGGTTGTGCTGTTGGCGGCCTGCACGACTGCCGACCCTTCTCCCCTCGGGTCGGCTGCGGCGGTGACTTCTCCAGATCGATGATCCCATCGGATTGCCTGCATATTGCCGTACTGGCGACCAGCGTTCTTGAGTTGATGTCCCATGGCCTGTAATTGCTGCCGCTGATCTGGTGTCAGGCTGCCGGGTTCATATTGGATCACATCGGGCAGGTATTGATGGTGTATTCGGGGTTGAGCGACCCAGTCTGTGACTGGTTTGTCCTGCATGGCTTGCAGCAGGCCGAGCAATACCATGGTGATGATCCGGCTGCCGCCGGGTGTGCCGATAATGGCGGTCTGATCGGCAGATACCAGCAGGCTTGGGCTCATGCTCGACAAGGGGCGCTTGCCGGGGGCTATGGCATTGGCTTCGGCACCGACCAGTCCGTAGGCGTTGGCAGCGCCGGGTTTGGCGGAGAAATCGTCCATTTCGTCGTTCAGTACGACGCCGGTGCCAGGCACGGTAAAGGCAGAGCCAAAGGGTAAATTGATGCTGAGCGTGGCCGAGACCATATTGCCCTGGGCATCCAGTACCGATAGATGGGTGGTGTGAAAACCTTCTTCGATATTTTTTGGCCCATGCAGTGATATGGATGGGGTTGCCTGATCGAGGCGAATGCTGCTGGCCCATTGTTGATTATGGCTTGCCGACATCAGTTGTTGTGCCGGAACATCGACAAAGTCGGGGTCGCCCAGGTATTTGGCGCGGTCGTGATAGGCGCGCCGCATCACTTCCGCCAACAGGTGGGTTTGCTGCACCTGGTTCATGTCGCGCCAGGGAAATTGATCCAGCATGGTGAGCATCTGGGTCAGGGCGATACCACCAGAAGAGGGTGGTGGGGCGCTGATCAGGGTGTATTCCCCCAATGTTGAGATCACCGGTGGACGTTCAATCACCTGATAATTTTCCAGATCCTGCAAGGTCCAGTTTCCGCCCGCTGTCCGGACGCCGTTCACCAGTGCCTCGGCGGTTTTGCCTTGGTAAAAACCGTCTCTGCCTTGGGTCGCCAGTCGTTCCAGTGTGATGGCCAGTTCCGGCTGTTGAATGATATGGCCGAGGTCGGGCAGGGCGCCGTTGCTGAGAAACAGGCGGGCACTGTCGGGATAACGCTGGAGTGCCTTCAAGCGGTAATTCAGCAGCAGGCGGTATTGCTGGTATACCGGAAAGCCGTTGCGAGCCTGTTCTATGGCCGGTTGCAGGGTGATGGCAAGTGGCAATGTGCCATAGTGCTGCGCCAGCCAGTCAAAGGCAGCCGCTTGTCCTGGAATCGCGGCGGCGGTCGGGCCATTGATGGCCTTGTCGCGGATCACATCGCCCTGGTCATCAAGGTAATAATCGCGGTGGGCCGCCAGCGGGGCTTTTTCGCGGGCGTCAATAAAGCGGTATTCATGGCGGTCGGCAAGATACAGCAGCCAAAAGCCACCACCACCGATCCCGGCGCTGTAGGGCTCGACCACGCCGAGACTGGCAGCGACGGCGACGGCGGCATCAAAGGCATTACCACCGGCATTCAGAATGTCCATACCGGCCTGGGTCGCCAATGGGTGTGCGCTGGCAATGGCGTTAAAACCGGGAGTCGCTGTCGGGGGGGGTGTGGCGGTCTGGCGGTTATCGGTGTTGCTGGTGTTGTCGCTCAGGGCGCAGGCGCAAAGACTGGTCAGTGCGATCAGCAGGGTACCAAGACGGGTCAGGTTGTTAAAACGCGAAAACAGTGTGCGGGGCGTAGCAATCATCGGTCATCCTGAATGGCGGTGGAGGGCCGTACATGAGCTGCCAGTGTGGGCAACGCGATAGCGTGCTGCAAGGCAAACACGCTATTGGCGGTGGAACAGGGTGTTTAACTTCGGCATTCAACCCTGCAAGTCCAACCCTGCAAGTCCAACCCTGCAAGTTCAATTCAGGAGGCTTTTTTGCCGGTCAGGCGTTCATACTTGGCTTCCAGCTCTTCCTGGGTTTCGGTACGGTTTTCATCCAGTGGAATACAATCGACCGGGCACACCAGCTGGCATTGTGGCTCATCGTAGTGACCAACGCATTCGGTGCACTTGCCAGGGTCGATTTCGTAGATTTCTTCACCGGCAGAAATGGCCTCGTTGGGACACTCTGGCTCACATACGTCACAGTTGATGCATTCATCAGTAATAATTAACGACATTTTTTCCTCCGTCAGGCATGTGGCCGTGACTCATTAACATGTTTGACCAGGGCGGCGGCGACTGCCGGGTGTACGAAGTTGCTGACGTTGCCCTGCAGTGATGCAATTTCGCGCACCAGGGTGGATGAAATAAACGAATATTTCTCCGCCGGTGTCAGAAACATGCTCTCGACGCGTGGAGCCAGCACGCGATTCATATTGGCGAGCTGGAATTCGTATTCAAAATCCGATACGGCCCGCAAGCCTCGCAGAATGATATTGGCACTGCGTTCTTGTACAAAAGTGGCCAGCAAGTTGCTGAAACCAACGACTTCAACATTCGGCAGGTGTCCCAGCACTTCACGGGCCAGACCCACGCGTTCGTCCAGTTCCAGCATAGGCCGTTTTTTCTGATTGTCTGCAACCGCAACGATGATGTGATCAAACATCCGCGCTGCGCGCTCAACCAGATCCGTATGACCATTGGTAATGGGGTCGAACGTACCGGGGTAGACGACAGTATTCATGGCTGTAGCCTCTGAGGTTCAGGTCGGGCGCATAGTAAACAAAAGCCACCCAAGCCACAATAAAGGTAATTCAACGGGAATCCTGCTGAACGCTGAATATGACATCCGTCAGACGCTGGAAATCCAGCGGTGTTACGGGTGTTAATGCGCTCCCGACGGCTATCGCAGGCATAATCTGACCAGCGAGGTGCCTGACGGTCGGCTGCTGATTCAGCATTGTGCCAGCACTCCAGCCGGGACGGGAGTTTCCAGAATCGCGGCGATGGTGTGGATCAGATCGCGCTCGGCAGGGCGTAGTACTCCGTCAGCGCGGCCACAGGCAACCATGGATTTGATCAGGCGTCCCTTGATATGAGGGTAGAGTTCGGTCAGTCGGGTGAGTGACTGATTCAGGGGTTTCAGGCTGTTGGCCGGGGGCTGAAAGCGGATGCCGAGTGAGCCAAAGGCACCGTCAGCCAGACTCATCTGGAAGGCGTTGGCCGCTTCGTCGGGATGGTCATGACCCTTGTCGGCCAGGTAAGACAGCAGCACGGCAATATCATCGGCAACCGGATCGGGCTTGCTGTAGCGCGCCTTGACCGGGGAAACTTTGTCGAATTGCCCGGACAGATACTGGCTCAGCAAGCGGAACAGGCACCACTCAAACAGATCGATTTGGCCGTCGGCTTTCATCAAGCTAACCAACAAGGCATGAAAGGCACGATACTGGTTTTCAGACAGTTGTTTGAGCGCCGGAATAGCCAACTCGACCAGCGGCAAACGTTGCTCGGGCGCCAGTGCCTTGATCGTGGGTATCAGGCGCAGGACGTGTTGGTATTGTTCGCTGCCTGCTTGTTGCAAAATCATATCCAGCTGCTGGTCGTGGACAAAGCGGCTGGGCGGTGCCAGTAACAGGGTGTAGATCAGTGAGCGGGCCTGATGCGGGTCACGGGCCTTGTCGTGCAAGGAAGCGGCGCCTGTGGCGCTGACGTTGCTACTGGCAGTGCTGCTGGCTGGACGGGTTGTTGCGGCGGTGGCAACACCAGCCGCCGCTGCCGCCATCCCTAAAGCGACTGCCGCTTTGGCAGATGTCCCGGTGCCGATGTGGGCCGCAGCCGATCCTTGTTTAACCAACGTATCAACGAACTCGGGATTGTCTCGTTCGGCCTCAGCCCGCGCTTGCGGTGCCAGATAACGGCCATCCCAGGTCGGTTCGATGCGCCGGATTCGTTGTTCCAGCGGTGGATGGGTTGCGAACATCGGCAGCCGGAAGTGCATGGCGCTGCCAAAAAACAAGTGCGCGGTCTCTTCGCGTTCCGGGCTGCTGATGTCGCTGCCACTGCCGTGTCCGATGACCTTGAGTGCGCCACCGATACTGGCCGGGTTGCGGGTGTATTGCACTGCGGAGGCGTCGGCGAGAAATTCGCGCTGCCGTGATACTGCCGCCTTGATCAGGTTACCAAAAAACACTCCGACATAGCCCAGCACCAGTAAGGCCAGACCGATGGCCCACAGCGGCAGACTGTTGCGCTTGTCGTTCGAGCGCATGGCATGACGGTGAACGGTGGCTTCGAGTACAAAGCGTCCAATCAGTGCAATAAACAGGATGCCGAACAGCAATGCCATCAGACGAATATTCAGCCGCATATCACCATTGGCGATGTGGCTGAATTCGTGGGCAATCACGCCTTGCAGCTGATCGCGGCTGAGCTTGGTCATGCAGCCTCGGGTCACGCCCACCACGGCGTCAGATGCTTGATAACCGGCAGCAAAGGCATTGATGCTGTCATCATTCAGGACGTACACCGGTGGAACGGGCATGCCAGCGGCAATGGCCATCTCTTCCACCACGTTGAGCAGGCGACGCTCGTAAAAATCGCTGCTGTTGGGGGGCAGACGACGACCGCCGAGGGACTCTGCCACTACATGGCCACCACCGCGCAGGTTGAGCCAGCGGTACAGGCTGGCAAGGCTGATCACCAGCACCACTGCTGCCGATATGGTCAGGATGCGTTCTGTTGATAACGAATCGAGAAAGGACATGGCCGGTTGCCCGGCACGGGCGGCCAGTTCAACACTGTTGATGGTCTGGCCCTGGCCATACCAGACGATCAGGGCAACCAGCAGATTGATGGCGCAGACCAGTGCCACAACAGCCAGCACAAACAGCATGATCAGGCGGCTGGTTTGCTTGCGCGCCCGATCCTGATGGTTAAAAAAATCCATATCGATTCATACTCTGCATAGTCTGTCCGGATGACCTCACTGCGTTTGAATCAGAAAGTTGCCTTCTCAAAAAACGCCTTCTTAAAAAGACACCTTCGGAGCAGACTGGATCGCGGCGCTGTCGGCAAATTCGAGCAGACGGGCATCTTCGCTGTGGCCAAACAGGCTGGCAAACACCACGGGAGGAAATGACTGGCGATAGCTGTTATAGGTGGTGACGGCGTCATTGAAGGCCTGACGGGCGAAAGAGACGCGGTTCTCGGTGCTGGTCAACTCTTCCGATACCTGCATCATGTTCTGATTCGCCTTGAGGTCGGGGTAAGCTTCCATCACAACGTTTAATCGACCCAAGGCACCGGTCAGGGCACCTTCACCTGACATCAACTGTTGCATGGCGTCGGCCGCGCCAGGGTGGCTGGCGGCGGCTTTCAGTCCGGCAGCAGCCTGATTACGAGCGGCGATGACCGCTTCCAGAGTTTCACGTTCATGGCTCATATAAGCCTTGGCGGTTTCAACCAGGTTGGGAATCAGGTCGTAGCGTCGCTTCAGTTGAACTTCGATCTGGGCAAAGCTGTTTTCATAACGATTGCGATAGCTCACCAGGGTGTTGTAAATCGACACCAGATAAACCAGCAACAAGGCAATGACAACCAGTGTGATGATGGTGGACATATCCATAACGGTTCCTTTGTCGGGTCAGGTTTGCCCAAGGCTGCCGGGCAGTAGTTGTAAATGAGCGTTAGTTGCGTACCCAGTCGCCATTGGCTGACTGGTAGTATTGTCCCTGTTTGTTCGCCTTGTCGGTGAGTTTTTCTCCGGCAATTTTTTCAATACTGGCCAGCGGCGCTTGCTGCTTGTTGGCAATTTCCTGATAGTGAATCTTGCGTTTGGTGTTGATTTCAACCACCAATGCGGCAACATCGTGGCGGCTGGTATCGACCAGTCCGACGTAACCATCTCGTTGTTCACCCACCAGACCGGCTTCGCGGGCGGTGTCGAGGTCGAGTGCCATGACAGAGAAAGACAACATCAAGGTGGCCAGTGTCAGCAGTAGGCGTTTCATGAATATCTCCATAACTCAGAACAAGGCGTCTTTTTCTTCGAACAAGTTTTCCAGATCTTTTTCTACCTTGACCCGGATTTCATGTTCGATTTTGACATTGAGGTTGATCGTGATGGGTTTTTCCGGTGCGGCCAGCTTGACTGTACAACCTGCCAGTGCAGTGGCCAGAACAATCGCAGACATGCTAAAGGCAATGCGGGGGTGATATGGCATAACAAGCCTCCTGGGCAATTCGGCCTCTACTGTAACGCTGGATTGTGGCAATGCAACCGCTGTCTGATCAAGATGAGGACAGGAGTTCGGCGAAACCGGCACCAAGTGCCAGGCTGCCAGCGCAGGCCGAATGGTGTGCATAAATGAGATGTTCTATCATCTTTATGAATTGCTTATACTGAACATATGTGCAGTTTAAAACGGAGCTACCAATGCAATACCCCCTGGTGACATTGCTGTTATTGATGATGTCGTTCCCCTCGATGGCGCAGAGCTTGCGTGTGGCGGTTGGGTCATCCTTGTCCCCGTACGTGATCGAGGAAAATAATACCGGTGCAGAGCTGGATATTGTCCGTGAAGCCCTGGCGCTGCGAGGGCATGATATTACGCCTGAATATGCGCCCTATGGTCGAGTGAACGGCTTGTTGCAGCAAGCCCGAGTGGATGCTGCCTTGACGTTGCCGTCGGAAGGAGAAGAAGAGGATATCTTTTTCTCGGATGAATACATTACCTACCACAATGTGGTGCTGGCGCTGGCATTTGAGGGGTTTGCGATTCATACACTGGATGACATGGTGAATTATCGGGTGTTGGCATTTCAGAACGCCGCCCGGTTATTGGGGCCAGAGTTTGGCCATATGGCCAGTAACAATATCCATTACAGCGAAACCACCCGTCAGCACAGTCAGGTCGATATGCTGTTTTCGGAGCGCATCGATCTGATCGTGATGGATCGGTATATTTTTAATTATTATCGGGCGCAAGCCGGTCGGGAAAGCACTGCTGTCTCTT